>Ga0157363_1004251_pt1 | contig 13161 bp, 5 predicted proteins | sample AttsexASBM1_FD_111477 | JGI IMG/M metagenome (GOLD analysis project Ga0157363, IMG submission 111477) | Fungus gardens microbial communities from leaf cutter ant in Ribeirão Preto, State of São Paulo, Brazil - Atta sexdens ASBM1 | ecosystem: Host-associated > Fungi > Mycelium > Unclassified ...
GTGTGTGTGTGTGTGTGTGTGTGTGTGTGTGTGTATACAAATAACAGCAATTAATTTACATTTATATAATATGTTCGGTATATATAATAAATGCACCTTTGTTAAGTGTTCGCTGCAGGCGTGAAGCATACGAACTTCGACTACAAACTTATATACGCTCTCTCATCCTTTCGTGTTGCATATTAGAAAGGTCAGGGTATCTATACTATCTACAACTGTAACCTCATTATCGCAAATCTTTTACGTCACAATTTGTTTTTGACCAATCCATTACAGCTTCCGACAGGATTCTTCGTCGAGGCATGAAAAGTCTACATACGAATCTTTTCACAAAAAAAGATTAGTAACATTTCATTAAATTCTATATATTCTTTCAATCAATATAGAATTTATTTTTTATATTTTATATATATATATATATATATATAAATAATTATATGTGTGTGTGTGTGTGTGTGTGTGTGTGTGTGTGTGTGTGTGTGTGTGTGTGTGTGTGTACACACACAACGTTTTTATTTTTGATGTTTTTAATTTATTCGATCTGTGGAGAAATGTATATACTTATATATGATAAACTATTTATTGTTATTTATACATACGCATACACAGAATAACATATAATATAATATAATATGTAATTTATTTTTTATATAATATATTTATATAATATGTCCGATAAATTTTGACGAAGCGTTCGTGAGCAAGTAGAGTGGTAGACTAAACTGAATCGAAAAGTACCATTTTGCAATTTTTGTAATTGTTTTTTAATTACTCAATTTAATTACCATTGTTTTTTAATTAACCCAGAGCAGAATCTAAAATCGATTCATAAAACAACTTTAAAATATCCATAAGAATTCTTTAAAAAATCTCTTTAAAATATTTTATAAAGAACTTTGAAAGATATCTTAAAATTATTTTTAGGAATTATGCGGCTAGGTATCGGATATTTGTCAAATATTTGATATTATATTTTTAAAAATATATCAGTGATAACACAAACTTTCAGGATATTCATTACTAAACTTATCGAGCACTCTATGTATATAGAAATTTATAATAATATATAATATATATATTTTTTTTAGAAATTTTAATAGAAATTTCGAATTTTTGAAATTTAGAAATTTTGTTGCGAATTTTTGAACAGCCGTTAGTAGAGAATGTCATGTATCGCCTTCACTCGTAATCATAAAAATAAAATCGCAAAATTTATGTTTTGTACATCATTCCAATTTACGAGATAAAAATTTATTTATCATAATAAATTTTACCAAGATTTAGCCACCACAGCGTTAACTATATTTAACTATATTTAATTATAATAAGCGTTATCACGATTTCCCAAAGGGATTTGAACCGAAATTATGGATTAAAATTTCAGCTTGGTTGCGATTATAGTCTAGGCTACCCAACTTTTGATTTCGATGTCGGTTTCACTTTTTTTTAGTGATAACGGTGATTGTTACAGATATATACTGAAAACCGAAAAGGGCCGAAAAAGATCGAATTCAAAACAAACACGATAATCGTTTAACGATAAAAAAAACTAGAATCAAATGGATTTAGTCTTGGACCGTTATCCAGATCGAAATTTTTCGGTCTCCTCTTGCAGAGGAGCAATCGAGTGATCTTTAGCGAAATATTTTCGCATTCATTGATAATATAAAATCATATATTTCTTTCTCACTCGACGGTATAAAGGCTGCGTTCCATTCAACTCTCGCAATCCTCGCGAGAATCATTTGTCTTGGTTTAACATTTAATAAACAACAAAGATGAAATGATTCCACGCGCAATGATTGTGAGCATTAAATGGAACGCAGCCTTTATAAGCATTCGAGCTATATAAATAAACAAAGCAGTAGCGTCTCTTTGAAAAGTGTAATCATAACTATAATTACGTTTATTAGATTCCAAGTTTTCCGGCAAATTATAGACGGACAATTGCTCAAGTACTAATAAGTATATTCGCACCTTGCACGGCATACGCGATGCAATGATGCTATAGTGACATATATGTGCCTGTAAAACTAGCATTTTCTCGGCATTAATGTATATCATTGTATGAGGCAGATGAAAAGCGATTTTTAAAATTGTCGCTTTTCAAACTAATCGAGAAGTCTGAATCGCACCCATACGATTTCGCGTTATTCCGAGTGAAAATTTGCGCAATATGTCATCACTAGCCGACATGGGTAGAGATTGACATTAAGCATTCTATCCTTTCTTAGAACCACAATCTCATTATTATTCCACGTCATCTGCCATTTTTCGTGGGAACGCCGTACGACAAACGGATGGGTACATGCAACTTGCCATAAAATTCTCCCCAGAATGCGAAACATTCGCGGTGCATGAAGTATCTTCCCACGAAGTATCTTTAAATAACAATTGAGTACGGGATTGAGTCTAGCGAATAATTTCTCTCGGTTTGCATATGAATCCATTATAAGCAATATATTTGATGAGAAAATGAAGAGGTGTATAACTGAACAAAGATGGATCATTCTTTTCAATACCAATGCAAGCGCAGCGGACAGAAAGGGCGAGAAAAAAAAAATTATACAGTTTAGCCTAAAACAATTAATGCATCTAAAATAATTAATAAAATTAGGCTTATTCGACGCATTTTTGCAAAAAAACGAAAGAATCTAGCAGAAACAAGTTCTGTTAATCAAGATATTAAAGTTGGTAGCAAGCTGACATCAAAATGATGACAAAATGACGTAGCTTGTTACTTGATGACTATATTCTGCAGTTAGGAAATCTTTCATATATTGACTAATGTAACCAATTGCATGTGTGCTGTGATCACGTGTGATTACGATAATAGTGATAACGATAATTTCCCAGTCAGAAATGATAATGGAATCGATCGATGTCGATTCTATTATCATTTCTGACTGGTTAATTTCAAATTAACATTTCTTTAAAATTATATTCATATTATATTCTCTGCTTTAATTAATTAAAAATAAATTTTCTTATATAATTTAAATTATAGAAAATAGTTCACCGACAAGTAAACTAAACGCAAAAGATCACAGTGTATAAAAAAGTGATTACAGTAGCGCATGTTTATATTGCAGTGTTACGTGACTATGAGATATTTTTTATCCTAAATAATTATGAACTTTAACGATTAATATCTCTAGTTTGCGAGGCAGAGCGACGCTTTTTTTCTGTCAGATTCTTTCGTTTTATGCAAAAACGTGTCGAATAAACTTAAAGACATGATCAGATTAGAGATTGAGATTGAATTGAAATTTAACCAATCAAAGCAAAATCGATCTTGAAATCGATTTTCTTTTTTCTGATTGGTTAAACATCTTAATTGTATTGATTTTTGAGATGTTAAACTGTATAATTATTAGAAAAAAATTCAAACACAAAAGCATTTTTTATATATATTGATTTATTGCATAATATTTTTTAATAAGAATCGATACTGTTTTGTTATCCACCATACTGTATCCTATGTACACGTTTACTTCGCATTAGAGGCTGGGGAGGAGAAAAAAATGACTCAACACATATCGATATTTAGCTGACCCTCCCTCCAGTAGAGGATTCGCTGGACAGGCTGGATTGTGTCGTGGGTGTATCATGGAGGATTTTACAGATCATATGATGAAATTAAAATTTTCGAAATGAATTGGCATTGTATGTTGATCCACTGAATCTCTGCTGGAAAGGTTGCCGGTCGTACTTCTCATCATCGGGCCTAGATGGATTTGCCGCGAGCGCTCTTCTAATGGCTTCTGGGATAGGGGGCGGCGTAGGAATGTGGGCACCTTCAGCATGAAAACCATTTTCATCAGCTGTATATTGGATGGTAATGGGGGTTCCGTCGGGTGCGTGGTATGAAAAACTACCTTGGACCACCTACATAAATTGATTAACATATACATACGATATAATTAGAACTTGAGAAAAACAAATTTTATACCTTGATTGTAATTGATTGTAAAATTTGTTGAGACATTTTTTTGGGTAGCGTTTTTCAAATTTGAAAAAAATTAAGCGATCAAATCTATTCTTAAGCGTGATTTATACGGGACAACTTTTATTTGCTAGAAAACCGCTGTAGTGATGTCATAGCGAACTCGCAACTAAAAACTTCTTCTAAGGTTTGTTCTTATTAGCGTATAGTCGCGGCGAATATCGCTTTCAACGCTTGTCGCTAGCTTCTTGCTGCTCTTTCAGAGCAAATTTTTAAGTCGTCAGCGTGAAAAGATGAATTTTTCACATTCTTGATCATTAGCGACCACTCGATGCTGTGACTTCAAAATTTTAGTCACTAGCGAATAAAAAACAAGCGTGTAGAAAAAGCTTTCATCAGTGAATTCGCTGACGAATTAAAAAGCTTGCTTTAAGCGCATAGCAGCAGAGTCGAGAGAATTCGCTGACGAATTAATGACGTCACTAGACGTAGCTTCTAGCGAATAAAAATCACCCCGTGTAAATCATGTTTTAAGAAGCTAGATTTAACTGCTGCGTCAGTGACCAACTCTTTAATTAATGAATAAAGAATTAAAAAAATAAAATTTTGCCAGTAAAAATATAATTAACAAAAAATTATCCAAAATAAATATTAAAAATAATAAATAATAAATAGCAATAATATATGTTAAAAATAGCAGAATATGTTAATAATAGCAGAATTGATTAAAACTATTCAAGAAGAAAAGAAGTGCTGATTAAAATTATAATATTAAGAAATGAGATTTGCATATTATATAATACGCATACAAACTTACTAATTTCTATTAATGATGTAACATCCGTCACATCTAGGATACATAAAGGCATTTAAGTTTCTGATGAACATAGAATTTTTCTAAAATAAGTTTTTTATAAAAATTATTATATAAATTTTTCTTTTATATAAGTATTCTATAAGTTTTCTATAAGTAATTCTTAATAAGTTTTATAACTTAATAAGTTTCTTCTTAAGTATCTCAACCATGTTAAATCTTTACGATATATTTACGATGATAGTTTGTACTATTATAGTAATAACTCTGAATTTAATTGTTAATAATTATGTTAACGTTGACTAATATTATTAAGTAGATTATAATAAATAACAACATAATAAATATATTTAGTTAACGATACAAATGTAATTAATTATAAAAAAACCTACTAATAGAATTTTAATTAAATTAAACCTTCAGTTTAATTTTTGATAAATTTTAATAAAATCTTCATAAAGGAATCAAGTTTTTTTTTGTATGTGACTTTGCAAACAATTGAATCTTTGTGAAGCTAAATTAGATGTGTGTTAAACATATTCGAAACAATACAGCATGATTTTTTTTTACCTCCGTTTGACCCTGAGGCCCGACTTGAGGGTATCCGCTTTCGGAGACTGAAATTCCATTCTCGGTTTCATAACTGAAAGTGTAAGATCCATCGGGCGATGAATCCTTATGCTGATTTCGAATAGCTATAAATGGCTTTGCAGGAGACCTACGGTAAAAAATTGAAACTATTTCGCATAGCCTTGAATTTTAAACTTTCATTTATAATAACAAAAACTACTTTAGTTTTGTATCTGTATTTGTGCTTATGATATCAATATTAAACAGTAATTAAAATCAGGAAACAGAAACAATAATAAAAAGTAATAAACAGTAATAAAAAATATTAAGTATTAAAGACCAATTTTAATTTTAATAATAAATAATAACTTTTAACAATATTTTAATAAGAAATATAGAATTTGCAAAATTTACTATTTAATTATTTTAGATTCATCAATTTTTTTGTGATTAACGAAACATATATGTTTCATCATAATCTTATAGTTTAAAATTACTTTTATACATATATGAATACACACACACACACACATACACACACACACACGCGCGCGCGCGCGCGCGCACGCACGCACGCACACATACGATATAATATGTAATATATTTCAAACAATTAAATTTTCAACAGTGTTATTGTAAAAAGATTTAGACTTCAGCAGATTGCTATATACAGATTTATACAAATTTCATACGTGTATTGCGTATTGTATTGTGGTTGCGGCTGTGGCTGCGGTTGATAAGGCCTCGATGTCGCTCTATACGCATTTTGACTGGGAAAGCCGCGGTACGATCCAAATTGTCCAAAAACGCAGCCAAAGATTGCAAAGGCCAAAATCTGCAATCATGATGTTTTTATCTGACACATCGACACACAAAAATATTAAAAAATATTTTATATTTATTGTTTACAATCTAAAATAATATTTATAAAATAATAAGCATTATTTTATTAAAAAATTAAATATTTCATACTATTTTATAGGATAACTGTCCCTATTAGTGTGCCTTTAAACCATTTTATTATGCTGAATAATTATTAAATATTTTTTATCTGTTTCAAATCAATATTTCAACTATTTCTTTTTTTTATAATATTTCTTTAATCTAAAAATATTAATATTTTATAATGTTTTTGATAAAAATAAACAGCACATTTTTATTCCTATTAGTGAATCTTCTAAGTGACAATGGCCTTATTAATATACTTTCAATTTGTGTGCCTATTCACATTTAAACTCATTGAAAATATAGTTACTAAAATAGATAATAAATGTAAGCTAATTGTTTAAGTTAATATTACATAAATCATTATTTCAATTATACTTATTTCAATATACACTCATAACACGTTCTTCACTCCAATATAGGCTACACTAATAGGAACAAGCTTAAAATCTTGCGCACAAGCACATTAAAGGACACAGTAATAGGGACAGTTACCCTAAATATAAAAATATATTTTTCATACACACATATTAATACATTAAGTTACAAATTAAAATATACTGATCATAGTCGTTGTGGTTTTAATTTTTTAATTCGACATACTTATATACAGAAACTCGTGCATTCGGGGCATATTTTTCTTATCGTTATTAAAAATTTCAAGGTATCACATTTTTCAATATTTGTTCAACATATTTGTTATTTAAAGGCTAAATAGAAATTTTACGCGTTCTACGTCCTTCCATTTGAATTACCATCAATTGCAGGATGTTTCGTTATTGGAGTACGATCCTTATGCAACACAATCGGAATCGCGATTTAGCAGAGAAAAGATGTACTTTTCATCAATATGTCCACCGATTATCGCACGTATAAATATAAAAAAAAATAAACTAAAAAGACGAAGAAAACACAAAAAGCGAACGCGATCGCGGGAGGAAAACGATCGATATCCAAAAGATCGCTAGTGGTTTCGACGAGACATCACTCACTAGATACTGCATGATGACGACGACGATTGTTGGCAGTTTGTTTACGGCAGTTTGTTACTTTGTCGATTTGAACGAGATCGAATCTGTGATCCCGTGCCGCAAGCATCACCGTCATTTATATGAAGACACCCAAGAGGCTTTTCCCTTCCCATTCCCGATTTCTGCGTAGAATTACTCGTTCGCTCGTTCGCTCGTTCGTTCATGCTCGAGAGAGGAGCATTCTCCTCCGTCGAAGATCCCTCGTCGTCCTGCTTACATCCTCGCCTCACCTCGCAACCCCAAATGTACGACCTATGGTCATTGCAATCCAACAGCCGGCAAACTACTCATGATCGAACAGGTTATCGACGTGCCACCGCCAATCGTTCGCATGACGAATAAATTCATCGGTCAACTAATTAATTATTAGCACATGTATATATTCGTGAATGCCCACATCAGCTACTGTTTTCGCTTAATAGAGTCATTTGTTAACGTAAGTATCATCATTGTCGCTGAGAGAGATGTGGGTGTTATTGTATGTAACATGATAGTATTGATAAATATATAGTTTTGTACTGTTATAATTGTAAAGTTCGTACTTTATTCTTGATGAGTAAAATACGAATCCTCATTTATCAGCGATAAATGTTTTGTTAAACAAATAATATTTTTATATCCGGGCCTTTGAATATAACTCCTAATAACTTTCCCTTAAAAAAAATCATATATGCAAGTAGAACTCCAATAAATCCAAAAAGTGATTATATTGTATCTATTTTTGTTAAAAATGGTTATATAAAGACGATCAAATTCACGTTAAATTTTTCGTTACTAATTGTGCGAAAATATTATATAAGACCTGTAAATAATGCACAAAACATTCGCTTTTGTAAACGTAAAAGGAATATAAGCGGGAGCAACGTTTTCTCCCGATCATATCGAATCCCAATAAATTTAAATGTTATGCCATTCATAATAATCATAACATTGTGCGCATTTATATGCATATTATATATATGTATGTATATAAATCCCACACGGCCGCGGACAACATCGATCGACAACTGTAGATACGATAAGTATCGATTCGAGACACTGAATGGGCGCGATGTAATTGGCAGCGATGATTTCATTTTTTAAGTATCTGTCACGTAGCTTTCGCGAGATCCTAATAAATATGTAATTATATTATCATGTCATGTGCATTACCTTCCGTTAATTTCAAAACAATTACATAATAAATGTATCCACCTGTCAATTCGTGCATATGTTTATGATCTGCCATCGGTGTCTGCATATACACTCTGCCGCATGTGGCAATGCAACTACAAAATGAACAAATCAGAAACAATGCACCATAGGATACTCATTCATGCACCTGATTTCGTGTATTGGAAGCGTTATGTAATGTCGGTTATACACCGATATGCTTCGCGAGAAATTGATTGCACTCAGATTTTGCTTGCAACCTTGAGAATTCATTTTTTCTTTACATATAAATTCTTTCATTCAAGAAAGAACAATAGAGTACTTTGCATGGACAATCGGCTGTTATGAACACACTGTAATAACAATTTCATTAAAAAATACTTATGTGAAGAAGTATAAATTATCAATAAATAGCTCTGTATCAAAAAATGTTCTTTCCGCACATTAAAAATTAAATAATATTTATTAATTATTTTAGTTTCCTTAATTACACATTAATTGACAAATTTATTATGCACTATGTATATGCAGAATAATCTCTTTTAACAACTATTCGGGCTCTCTATCATCATTACAAATCATTTATTTTTCACGAGCCTTTCATCTTTTCTTATATTCCATCGAAATTCCAGCGCGTAATTCCTCATGAGGTGTGATCACTCCCAGAACAGAATAAACGCTTCCATCCATGCAGAGATTGCGGTGTACGCATGCATAATCGCTCGCGAAGTTGTAATATCCTCTAGGGACTGCAATCCGTGATTCGACTCGATGCACACGCGATTCGCCAGCAAACGAATCGATACAGACACAAGTCAAATCGTTGTGCTGAAGTTGATGCGATATGTGATATTGACGCCAATGTTTATCCGCGATTAATGTGCAATATCAGCTGTAATGCTCATGGAAAATAATTATTTATCTTTTTCCATAGATGATTATTTGGTCAATCGATTGAAGTACATCGTTACTTATCGATTTGTCCTATCGATGCCGTCTAATAGGAGTAAATGTCAATTTATATTTATATCATGGCTAAGATTTCTTGCAGTCGAATACAAAAGTACAGTTTACGTACTTGGCATTGACATTATGAGACATTCAGAAAATGGAAGTATGAGTGTTATTAGTAACGCCGTTACTTTTTATCATTTATTGTAATGACAATTTGGTAATGACGTTGCTAATTTTTTATGGCGGTAATGGTGATATCAGAGTTAGTAAAATCGAATATTATTTCTATCGGATTAGAAAAATTACTCATTACTGAAAAAAAGTAATTTTTTATTTGTAATTACTTTTTATTTATAATTACTTTTATTCGTTACTTGTAACGGAAAAAGTAATTCATTGATGCGTTACTTTTTTTTCAGTAAATAACATAATGATAACAAGTTATTTTTTAAAGTGATTATTTTTTATCTTAGTGCAACCTCAACATCTAGTTAATTACATAGCTACATAAAATAAAAAAAGTCATGTCCGACGAACTAGACCAATGTATCCTTATGTATTTTGAAGCGCTCTGAAACTGAATATAATCTCAGAATTATGTCTTCAGATCAGGATTTTTTCAAAAAATTGTCAAACTTCCCTTAAAATTACACTATTCAGCCCGGGATCTTACTTTAACGTAACATCGAAAATATTATATTTTCTTAAGTATTTCAAAATGCTAAAGTAGTAATAAATAGAATCTCAAACCCAAAGTCCACGAAACCGGAAGAGAGGAAGTTAAATTTTCCTGATGTTCAAAGAAAGGATCTTATATCTTGCTCTTGTTACAGTAAATTCTCTCTTGTTTCTTTTCTTTTCTGAAAACATCTTTGGCATTCTTTTTTGTTCCTATCCTTTTGGTAAATCTTTTAATGATCAGCAGTAACCAGCCATTATATTTACATCCCATTTTCCTCGATGTCCATTGCTCCATTTCTTTTATAACTTAATGAAATCGTGAACACTTTGAAATACCGCATAATATTTAATTTTGATGTTGAATTAAAGAAAGATTCCGAACTTAATAATGGATGTTTAGAGGATGTTTCTAGGATGTTTGGAAATTTTTTGAGATTAGAAACTCTGACCTGATGGCACAAGTTCTGATGAGATCATATTCGGTATTTTAGAGCCTCAAAATATTGAATTGTCCGGAAAGTTCGTGCCGATTTTGAAGGAAAATTGAAACGCAAAAGATTTAAATTTTACCTACCAAAAATCGGCACGCCACCTATCAAAAATCGGCAATCGGTCCGGAACTTTCCGGACAACTTAACTACATTGGAATACATGGATCTAGTTTCTCGGACATGGCACTTTTTTATTTTATGTGGTTGTATTATCATTATAGTCATAAAAATTGCAATGTCATTATCAAATTGTTAATATAAAAAGTAATGGTAAAAGTAACAGCATAGTAACATTCTTCCATTTTCTACATTGACTGAACCATATTATATGTAAAATCGAATTCTTATCGATCAAAATAATCCAATATTTTAACTTGTATATATGTGTATATGCATACAGTAAATGCATTTATTTGGACAGTTCATTGTATACATTGTATACATGCTCGTAATAGTCATAATTTATTCGATTATTCATATACATATATATGAATATGATTCTTTAGGAGGGTTAAAATATTTAATCTTTATTGATTAAGATATCTAATCTTCAAGTGAATTAGATATTGAATAAATATGATTATAGCTATAATTTGTTGTGATTAGTGCAATTTATGTTTCTGCAGACAAGCATTTACTTTTTCAATTGTATCTTTTAAGTAATTGCATATAAATATAAATGGTAAATCAAATTTACTTAGCTTACTCACTTTGTCGCCGCACTGTCAAGTGGGTGTGTACACAAAGCCGAGTTAATTTTAATGTTCGTTAACTTTTGCGCAATATGTAATATATACTAGATAGAAAAGGGATAGCAAATCTAGGAATCTGAGATTATGCATCGGTAATTTTACCGAGTTCTTAAAGTCTGAAAGCTAGGAACGATACTAAGTGTTGTGTATGTTGCAAAGTAACATGCGCACACAAGGTAAACTGTTTCCCCTCGAGTTTAATACACGTTAGATAAATACTTGGATAGATACTTGGTGCTTAATAAACGATTTCCCTAGTCGAATACTGTACGGTACGCCAGTAATATGTGCGAGTGCACATATTGTAGTAAATAACACGTCGAAACCTGCAAAATGCCGTCAAGTAAGTGGTATTCACAATTTTCATTAAGCGCTCGCTGCTGGAGTAGCGTCTCTCTAGCTATCTTTCGTTGTAAATACATCTACTGCGTTGCATATCCCGGAGTCCGCAAAATCATAAACTTGTACGTTCCCGTCGCATACTTAATACTAGTTGAAACGTCGCCAGCACTCCATTGCAAGCATTGATTTATTGGGCGTTAAAGTCTCTCGTATCTGTCATTTGTCACTGTTACACAGCGGGAATATTATTTCCTTCGGACATTATCTTATGTTATTCAATCTAACGCTTTAGGATAGCAGTTATGGATATCACGACTTTATTTCACGGTACATTATAAAGTAAGCTATTTAATTTAATGTACCTAACATTATTTATGAAGATACGCAATTATTTAATTGTAAAAGATACAACTGAGAAAATAAATGTCTGTTGAAAAATAAATTGTTCCAATCAAAACAAATTGTAACTATAATCATATTTATTTCATTATAATAATATTTATTTAATAATTTACTTGAAGAAAATTAAATATCTTAACCTCCCAATAAAGAATCATACATGGATAATATGCATATATGGATAAATTACGAATAAATTACGAGCGTATATAATAAATAACGAATTCTCCACGGAAAGAAGAAATACATTTATTATATACATCGAGAAATATTAGATTTTGATTATTATACACTTTACCGATATATGAGAGTTTGATTTTATTATAATATATGAGGATCAATTAATGTAGAGAATAGAAGAATTATTATGTTGTTATTTTTACCGTTACTTTTTATACTAATAATTTGATAATGACATTGCAATTTTTTATGATAATTAATTAAATGCTGAGGTTGCGCTAAAGTTAGAAAGTTACTTTGAAAGTAACTTATCACCATTATGTATTACATTTATTAAAAAGAGAATAATAAGTATCTTGTACGCATTGACGAGTTACTTTTTCCGTTACAAATGAATAAAAGTATTTACAGTTACAAAAGTTACTTTTTTCAGTAATAAATATGACTTTTAAATTATCCTGTAAATAATAAAATAGCGATGTCAAAGACACATAATCGACTATTATTACGTAGGCTATTCGAGCTTACTATCTATTCTTGCTATTATTATGTCCAATTAATCATGAATAATATTTTTCAAGATCGTCTTTTAAACATAAACTCGCTAGACATTTAATAGGTTTTAAAATCCGCAATAATCAATTTTAAAATGATAAACAGCACATCTTCCTATTCTTTTATTTTAAAAACTTATACTTCCAATACGAATATTTAAATCTTTTATTACCGAGAATAATATAAGTAAAAAATACATTTTAAAAACTCTTTAAAAAACATCTTTTTAAAGTATTAGGTGTACAAAAAAGTTCTGAGCTTTAGATTTGATACAACCGAAATAACAATTTAAATTTTATATATCTTCCCGCCTTTTTGTGGTTTTAAAGCGTTAACATTTGGCCTTCTA
>Ga0157363_1004252_pt1 | contig 13159 bp, 4 predicted proteins | sample AttsexASBM1_FD_111477 | JGI IMG/M metagenome (GOLD analysis project Ga0157363, IMG submission 111477) | Fungus gardens microbial communities from leaf cutter ant in Ribeirão Preto, State of São Paulo, Brazil - Atta sexdens ASBM1 | ecosystem: Host-associated > Fungi > Mycelium > Unclassified ...
CTTTTCTTTTTAATTTACGTTTTTTACTTTGGTAACACAACATTATCAATTATTTAGGATTTAATCCACGACGTAAGAATTTTTCTCATTAACGAAATACAAACTGCGCATTGAAGCTAATACATCACCAACAAGAAGAGCTTAATACTTCAATGTCTGCGCAGCACCAACGAAATAACATCGGACGAACTTGGGAAAAGACTTTAGATTTGTCTTATTTAATACCAGAAGTGCATACGAAACGAGCTTCACCTCGACACGGCAGAGGGCGCATGTCGAGGTCATTTTCTGATAAACTTGGCGAAGAAAGGAGAACAGGGTGAACATTTATATCTTCGACTTTCTATTTGGCGAATTTACGGCAGATACGCTCCATGCAACTTTCTTTGTCAACTGTAAAATTCCATAGAAAACTCATTTTCCTCGTGGTCAGATCAAGTTTTATGACTGTTTCTTTTATTATTAACTCTTCTACAGACAAAATTATTTTATAAACGAAGCCCATCTCTCGCTCTTCTTAACGCGGTACCGGCAAAACATAAGAAGATAAAATTTTAACGATGAGATATATCTTCAATGAGAAATACTTTAATTAAAGAACTTAGAGAAAAAGAGAGAATTTATAATGGCTTATAACGTGGCTTATTAAAATATTATTTGGCTGTTAAAGGATCCATGTAGAAAAGATTATTTTACAGAAAATACTACTAGAAGAATAGATTTTTTATATTTTTTTTTACTTCATATATACACTATAAATGTACTAAAAAAAAGAGTTCGGTAATATTATAACCATCAAATGTTGAGTGATATAATTTCAAGTGATTAATATAATAAAAAATAATTTTACTTTTTTGCAAAAAAAATAATTTACTGAAGTATCTTTAAGAATTTAGCTACAGATTTAAAATAATTTTGTTGAATTATCAAAATAATTATATGTAGAACTGTTAATAGAATATCCATGTTTTTTACAGCATTGCTCGTTATGCTTGAACATAATTATTTTGATGGTCCAATAAAATTATTTTTAAATGTATCTAGTTAAATTTTTAGATATTTCAACAAAATCGTTATTTCTGTATAAATATTTAGAAATATTATCAAACATAATGATATAATTAATCATTTGATAATAATTACCAAATATTTGAAACAGCAAAATTATTTTTGATTGTATTAACCGAATACATTGATTAAAATTATTTTACTCAATATTTGCTAACTATTATTAGACTTTTTAATATAATTTTATTACGGTTTTTTCATCTGATAAATTTGGCATTAGGAAACACTATTCAAGAAAAATGTTTAAATTTAAGAACGCGTCTAAATAGCAATCTGTTACTCGACGGTATACAATAATGACGGTATACAATAAATAATTACTCAGTAGCATACTGTAATTCTCTCTCTCTCTTTCTTCTCTCTCACTCCGAATGCCAGAAACAAATTACGAATTGCATTCTTTTCATTTATTTGCTCCGAACATTTACTATCAATCGCATAACACCGCGGTGAATTTCAAAAACTAACTTCGTAATGAGATATTAAACTTCTTCTTATTTAAAGTTTACCCATTTTGTAGTTTGGTTTTTTGCCTACATATATATATACATATCCCTCAAGAATGAGAATGCAGGAATTCTACGGATTCGTTGGCAATACAATTTACGAAGGAATTCCGCGATCCTTTTACGTAAAAGTCATTGCACGTAAAGTATTAGTCGTAACCGTAAGACCATAAAAAGCAATAAATTGATTGGCTACGAGGCAAGCAATAAGTCACGTGACTATCTTCCAATTGATTGGCCATAGGGGCAAGGCGTTAATTGTAATCTTTCAACGGAACGAAACGAAAAAAACTTGTGTCTATGATCATGGCTTTGAGGTTATGATGTTTCACTCGTGTTACTTCTGTGCAGAGAATGCTTGGTCTCGACATAGCCAATCAATTTATCGCTTTTTATGGTCTTACGATTTCAACTACTTTTACGTGCAATGGCCTTAAAGCCTGAACTAATTGCGTAAACGTTGTAAGTAGTTGTAAGTAATTGTAACAATTTACCAATCACAGTCGGATATTCTCCTCATTCAAGTGTGATTGGTCAATTCTTATAACTATAATTACGTTTATGCAATTGTAGATTGTGTTGTATCAGGCATAAGATCGACGAGTTTTACACGGTTGTGAAACATACGCGACACTAAAAAGTTAAGTGAAGTAAATAAGACTATAAGTCGCGGTATTTCTTCGAGTTCTCGTTTTAATATCGATGTCGAATCTTACAGATAATCAAACACCCGTATCACGTATACATGTTTTCGCCGAGAACTCACCCGGCACTCTGAAATACTCGTCCCGTTTACAATGAAATAGAAAGAACGAAGAAAGTAGATTCCTGTAAGAGAGAAGTCTCGGGCGACTCGACATGGAAAATTCGAATACGTGCCAGGAGCCAATCTATTCAAAAGGAGAAATAAAGGAATTCTACGTGGAAGGATATTGCGTCGTCGCCGAGGGAAAACCAACGACTTCAATTCTTCTTTTGTCTTCGTAGATTGGAATCATCCCTAACGCGGAACAATAAATGTCGGTATGCGTATAATACAAAACTAGGAGGCGGGGGGGAGGAGAATGAAAACACATTTTGCAATATATTATCTCTTATTCATTTCAAACAACATTACTCAACTGTATCTTTAAGGACCGATTGTTTCATCGCATAGACTATGTGGTAATTTACCTACTGGATAAACAAAAGAGTGAAAGACAGTGTGCCAAAGTTCATCGAAAGATAAAATAACCCAGCCTGAATCTTTCTCTTCCCATATAAATTTACTTCTTTCGATTTGTTTTCAATTTAATATTTCGTTATTAAAATATATAAATTAACTTGATATAAAAACATAAATTACACATGATTTATTTTCAGAATTTTCTAAAAATTTTTGCAAAATATTGTTCGTCTGTAATTATTATTACATAGAAAATCGATATTATTATAGATTAAATATTTGGATGTACTATATGATTTGAACAATTTTTTTTTACATAAAGATTCAATACAGATGACTATTTTTTAAATGTAGATTTAAGAAGAACCTATCTTATCTTTAAATTCGAGATATATTGAATTTATCTTTCTTGAGGATATTTATTTCGATTTGTTCCAGAATTATCGTTATATGCTTGTTGAACAATTTTATATTTATATTTATCTTTCTTGTTCGAATCTAAATCTATATGGAACTACGAGAAAAATATCCATAATGTAAAGAAAATAGGATGTCCCATTGCTTGTGAAAAATCCTCTTCAATAAAAAGTCATTGTTTGCTCTCTTCAAGTTACCATATATTGAAAACATTCAATAAAACTCACTATATCAGATATGATAACCAAAATAAAAACTCTCAAATATTTTATATCTATAATTATATCTATAATATATCTATAATATATCTATAATTATATCTATAATATATTTTTATTTTCTCCTTCTCTTTATCTCGTAGAAATGTGTTGTCAATTGGAAGAACATCAATTTATAATATATATGAGAACATCTAGTATGATTCTAGTAAAGATAAGTATGGAAATCCATTACACAATGCGGCGGATAATCGAGATTCTTGAAATGCGCGACGAAGGTCCTCGAGCGAAATTACACTACTACGATGGCACTCTGAAAGGGAGAAAAGAGTAGAACGTCCGCTGAAATATTTTCGCGCTACTTCGACTTTTGAGTGGTTTCCATCCTGACTGAGACACGTATGTGTATGTATTGCTGAGTTGACTTGAATTCGCGTCGTTCGAAAGCGATTCTGTAATTGCCATTCGTTATCGTGATACAAAGTAAATTGCAATTTTTATCCGTTCATCACTCCTGAAGAAAGTTAGACACTATCAAAGAGATAACTCGCAGCTATTGCGTAACTGCTTTTACGAACCCATTAAAACCCAGTAATAACTTTAGCCGGTATGTCAATTTTTTGCTTGTCACTATACTCAGGTAGCGATTGTTACATCAGCCATGCATATTGGGTCATGTAAACAAAATGTAAAAAAAATATCATTGCAGCCTATTTGTCAAAATAAATATTTCGCAAAACATGAGTGAAAACATCTGACTATTTTCATATGTTTTTCAATCAAAATATCTGCTTTTATAGATAACAGAAAGTGCTATGAAAAACGATAAAATACTTCAAAACGTAAAACATTTCATGACAGAAATCGATTATTCACATTAAACAAGCAAACAGCTGTACCATCTTTTTGCTTCGAATGTGTATTTATTGGCAACAAGCAATTTTCCTCGAAATAAATTCACGTCGGTTTTTCAGGATTCTCTCCAATTTTATCTTGGTCTGACTCTACCTGCCAATGCTTCAAACTCGCTATTGATACCAACGCGATTTGTTTAAAGGTAACTATCGCTCGCAATGAAACATACATTGCAGTTGAAATGTTATCGACAGAATTAACCAAACGTAAATCCGATGTGAAATAAAATTTACAAAAGTTTCCTTTTAGCAAATCCCTGAATTAATTGGAATAAATTGTGTAAATATGTCTAAGCATGTTATAGATATCGCGAAGGAAAATCGGTAGAAATATGAATGATGCATTTTTTCGTCCACCAAAAACTACATCGAAATTGCGCCGTGTTTCATCTCAAGCATGGAATATTTTTGTAATGATATTCAGGATTTCCCAGTCTGACGCACTGCTTGCAACAGATCGCCAAGTAGACAGGAATATGTTCGATCTCGACGAAAGTTGACCTATATGTTAAACAGACATACGGCGGAATAAATCTTGAGGCTGCTTTACACGGCAAGAATCCCTGCGACATTTGTAGCTGGTCCCTCTTGTCGCCATTGTATATACATATCTTTGTGAAGAGAGCACGCTGCTTGTGAGAGGATATTAATATCTACATGACGAAACTTCCATTGAATGCAGGCAACCAGAGAGTTTTCGCTTTCTAAAGCTCGCCGCTTTCGTGTAGCACAGAATCGCCTATTTTAGAGAGTTGTATAAAATCTTACGTTAAATAATAAATTGACGCTATCATTCTACTTATTGATACGTCAAGTTTTTTGTCATATATGTGGAATAATTTTTGAAATAATAAAATATTGACTTAAATATTTCTGGCAATTAATTGTGTTTTATTTATATTAAATGTTTATATTAAATTTATATTAAATTGTGGGGCTCTCAATATTTAATTAATTTTTAACAATTTATTGTCATAAGGGATTCTTAATATTCTTTTTAATTATGTTGCTTTGCCGAATCTCTCTACTTTTAATTATTGGATTATATAAATAACGTGAAATTTAATAAAAATAAATTTAATAGAAATAAATTGCAATGCGCGCGCTATGCTGCTTCCAGATTTAGTAAAATAAATTAATTAGTAAAAAGCAGTTTAAATGAACTAATATCTTTATAATAAATAAATGGAAGAAATTTTCAATCACAATGTATGATACATATTTGCATATCTAATTTATAAATTTAACTCGTTAAAATGCAAGCAGTCATTAATCAAATGTTTAACATTAATATTTTAATAAAACATTTTCTTTTAGCTAATGTCCTGCAATATCTTTGACATGGATGAACTTTAAACTGTAATTTCTCTTTAAAGCGCATTGTTTCAAAGTTCCTCTTCGGTAATTGCTCTTTTATTTCAGTACGTTGATCAATATAAAGTTGCGCTTCCATCCTATGATCTTAAATAGCATGAATGCCGCTTCATCTCAATGAAGGAACTTCCAGCGACTTGATTCTAATTAACTAGAATTTATTATCCGCGAGACTAATCTTTATTTTTCGAGGGAGAGCACTTTAATGGTTCTTTATATGCTCACGTCGCAATTAATTCGCAAGATACTGATGTGAATTTATACTTTCCTCCGCGCATCTACGGTATCCGTCTTCTTTTTCTTCCCTCGGCCTCGAGTTTCAGTTTTAAGCGCTTCTTCTCGTCGCAAAGCGACGACAATGCAGCTATTTTCATTTGATGAGAAAGGGCATGTCTATGCCGTTCAAAAAAAAAAAAGAGAATACATAGACGCATCTGTATCGTTTACGGGGGGGAAAAAATAGCGTAGAAACAAGAGTCTCGCGCGTATACTTCGAAAAGAAATTTCAGAAAAAAAATTACAAGAAAAAACCAATTTCTATAAAAAGTAAAGCAAACGGGCGACGATATTACGTGCAATTAAAAAGTTAAGGAAAGGACGGTCTTTCTTGTTCGGAAGTTTTCAACTCGATGACAGAAGCAGAAAAAGGCTGTTATTAAAACCGCGGTCGACGTATCGGACAAAATTAACGAGTACTACGCAGCTAACGTGTCAAGAAAAGGAGCTTGTGAAAAGAAGTTTGTCTGCCGCGTGAATAATTCACTTGTTCGTCGAGAGGACAAAATTCATCCATCATTCATCGGGCTTCTTCATTTACGTTGCGATAGCGGTTCCTTTTTTAAAGTGCCTTACTAATAAAAGCTGCCACAAAGAAGATTCGTTCGAGGGAAGAAAGACGCCGATGACAAGACGGATGCAGATTCCAGGTTCCCGTTTGATGAATGTACGCACAGATTTTCGGTGATGTGACTCTCAACGAGAAGGGGCAGAACACGTAGAAGGCGACTGACGACATCGGTGACTCTTTTCTTTTTTTTTCACAATACGTTTATTATTTTTTAAACAATAATTTTAACCGTTCGTTATTTCAATCGTTTTACATACGGTGGATAGTTGTGTAGAGTGTAGACGTTAGCTTACAAATAGATTAGTTTAGTTTATTCATACATAATGCGTGTGAGTGTTTCTCTTTTCTTCTTTTTTTCCGTTAGAGTAATGGCTCCTTGTAATTAGGTAATTAATATTTTACACATATAGCGTCTCTGCTTCCGCTTTCTCTCTCTCTCTCTCTCTCTCTCTCTCTCTCTTTCTCTCTCTCACACACACACACACACACATACATCATTCTTCCCTTCCGCACTATCAACTTTCACTCGCTCACGTTCTTCCAGTCCCTTTTTTCTAACTCTCTTTACCTCTTCTATCGTATCCTTCTCATCTTATCGGACACCCGTTTTTCGACCTTCAATCGAGAACGGAATTACGTGAGAAATTATAGACGGATTTAAGTGCCATTTGCCCCTCGAAGCGAGATCGAGCGAACTCGATCGTAAATGCGTTGTACGAGACGGTGTGCGTTTCATGACGAAGCGACGGAAGAAACGCGACGAAAACGCAACGAGAGAACGAATCTGCAGGTGCATATTCACATGACTGTGCTGCGTGTAAGTATGTTATATACGTGTGTGTGTGTGTGTGTGTGTGTGTGTGTGTTCATCGCCGTTAAGCCCCGGCGAGCCTCGTCATTTCGCCAGACATGCGTTATACGGGCAACGAGCGTAAAATCACAGGTATCGCGGGATAAACCGCGACACAATCGTCGTCGAGATGCGCCAGCGCCGATTTCCCCAGGCAGAAACGATCGCCGGGTGTCGTCGAGAATTACAATACGGTGTATGCACAGTCCGTGTTCTCTGACGCGCTTAAATTCCCAAGTAAACTCACAAGACTCGGTATATTATTCTCGATAAAATACGACAATCTGGAAATCTTATTCGCTCGTCGCATTTAAGCGTTTCGCGTGTTTTCGTGCGAACTGCATTTACTGTGTTAATGCTAAACTGGGTATTGTTGGAAATTTAATAACTAATTAGAATATTGAATTTTCATGAATATTGAATTTTAACATTTTTCGTTTTTTCTAATTTACGGATGTAATTATACATGCAAATAACAAATAACTATGATTACAGCATTTCTTCATTAATAAAAGTTTTATAGAATTATCATAAATTTATTATTATTAAAAAACTTTTGTCTACCGATTTTATAATTAAAATAATTATAAAAATATTAATAAATAATAGCTAATAATTTTAACATTAAAAAATTACGGTCAAGTCTAATGTAAATAATAATTGATTATTAATTGATGATTAATAATTGATTGTTTAATAATTGATTAATAATTGATAATTACGACTTTTTTGTCTCTCTCTCTCTCTATTTAAGTAAGACAATATGCGTCTGCTCAGATTTATGAAACATTCCGCAGATGTTTATAAGATAGCCTTACCGCGAGATCTCATCGCTTGCATATTTCTCGCTGCGATGCAAGCGTCAACCGCATTCTGCGCCTCCATTGTTCTCGCAAATGCAGTTCGGCAAAGGTGACGGGCGGGGAATAATGTCGCGCGTTTCACGATCGTGCGATCTCACTGCCGGTACATTACGCAATATCCGGCATGTCGACTACGCGTCGCTACCGCTAAATCGGGTGTATAAAAGAAGCCATAAAAGTACTATACAATCTATTATACGGTTTCAAGCTCGCGGGGGCTCGAATTGCGGCGTCATGCTAATAGATCCGTTGAAATAACTCAAATTCAGAGGGATTTCGGATAATCAATGCGATTAATTCGAATACTTCGACGTGCGAATATGACGTGTAATGTAATAACATAGGGCGAATTCAAGAGAAATAATCTCGCGCCGTTTCTTAATTAAACAATGGCCATTAAATGTTTCGCGATATTCGGATACCAAACGTTGACGTTCCGGTATTTAACGCCAAATTCTTCTATTATATCTGTAGCTCGGTGAAAAATGAGGAACCGCAAGATTAATATTGGTACTACAAAGTATTCCCAAACAATTTTTTAAAATTCAAAATTGAAATTAAAATTGACATCGAAAAATTCGAAAAATCTCGAATGAATGAATTCTGTTCAGTACTAATTGGGACAACTGATATCCCGACATGCCAGACCGAAAATCGCAACTGACGCGACGTTCGCGAAGCCGAATTCGAGTATTCGAAGGAAGAAAGTCGAGGAGCTGATCTGATTAATTGGCAACAATGTGCCGATAAATATGTACAAATCGCGAAATATTCATCCAAGATCCGACGAGTGATTCCGTATAGCCAGCATTAATATTCGAATACCGAGCCATTCGCAACAATCGCAACGACGGCTGCCTCGCGATTTGGCGGAAGAGAGAGAGAGAGAGAGAGAGCTTAATTGCGAGACTCGTCGATGCGATTTGCAAACGTTTGCCGAGAGTTTGGCGAGTCTTCAGTACTGGAATTCGTCCGAAGAAGAAATGCCCGCGCGCATCCGAACATGGCGCAGTCATGTAACATAATGGACGCACGTTGGGCAGGTGGCACTCGTTTCTGAGACACATCAGACGTACAAGGAACAACACAGACAGACAGACAGACAAACAAACAGATAGACGACGGACAGACAGACAGACAGACGAACAGACTGATAGACAAACAGATAGACGGAGAGATCGGCATGTCAAAAATGTAGAAATCTCGGTGATTCGTTGTTTATTTAAAACAAATTTTCCCTCCTCTCCAAAAATGTTTGACGTCTTTTTTCACACGCGCCTTGCCTCTCTTCACAATCTCGATCGCTGTTCGTCCTGCGTACATTCCTCTCATCGTTCGCACCTCTTTTACACCTCCATCGATTGATTTCCATCTGCGTCGTTCATTTGAAACTGCGACTCGCCAGAACGATAATAATCCACGCTAATAATATTCAATGACAATAATAATAATAGTTACAATAATAGGATAATAGCGATTACAATAATAATAATCGTCGTAATCGTATAATAACGATTCACAATGATCAGTAATTGCGGCGAGAAATATTCTCTACCTATCCCCCTGCTATCCCCTTCGCATCCTTTCTGGCAACTCTTCTCTCCGCTTTACTCCGTATATACATATGTATAGCAATAATTATATCATTTCTTTCGTTACAGCATTCGATTAATTAAACACTTCATTTTCACATTCTCATTCTCTCTTTTCTCCTCTCCATACAGCAATAATATAATAAAGTATCTATACCGATAATAAGACAAAGCAGTAATATGACAACTCCCGATGCAAATGGCGCGAGTTCAATGTAATCGCAAAATTGAGAACGGTAGAAAGAAACAGACATACTTCTTAAAAAAGTGCAAATACAACGGTAATATACGATGACCTAGTCTTTTAAATTCCTTGAAATAATGTTGCTGAGAAAAGCAACGTCTACTTTCTTTTATACTGTTTCTAAAATCAACTTTTTATTGCATCTTTAGAAAATGTCACGGCGTACTTTCGGTCTTATTGAGTTGCTTGCATTTGTTAAAAATAGTGATATAATTTAGATACTTGTACAGAATCAATTAACTGAATAATATGGTAGATGGGAAAGATCTCGATAAAGAATATGGTAATCACACTTACGTCTGATAAATGTGTTATTATCGATGGCATTTAAAAAAAAATGCATGATAAAAAAAATGCAAAAAATTGAAAAGATGTAATTATATAAATTATTATATTATAATATAATAATTTAAATAACTCCGAATTATAATAAATTTTTTCAAATGTTCATTATAATTATCATCGAGTGAAAAAAATATTAATATTTTTAATTTTTAAGTTCGATATTAATATTTTCTTTATTATTATATGCAAAAAAATATCACGATATTATTTATTTTTTAAAAAATTACTTTTAATCAATAAAAATCAATTCAATCTAGTTTTGCATTTCCGCTTATCACGTTTAATGGCGCATTATAACCAATTTTAAAAGTTGGTATATTCTTTACCGTCGGTATTTCGTTATTTAAATGCCGATTTATCACAATTGCAAATTTTCTAAATTTAACGCACATGTAGAATTACCATTCTTGTTCACAAGATCACATACATTTCCCCAATGATCTTATGAATAAAACATGAACGTTTCCACTATAGATTGATTGCCAATTTTCCATGACTGCAAAATAATCTACAAGAATTCATTAATGTGCAAATATCGATAGCGTGAAAATATCAAATATAATGGTATATAAATAGTGGAAAAGCTGCTCCTGCAATTATTAGCAATGATATTTCGCAAGTAGCGCAATCCAGCCGTGATTTGCAATATAGTCGAGCGATCTATCCTCTTTGAAAAGTAATGAGATTATGTAACTCAAACAACGCTGGCGTAAATAGTATTACAAACAAAAGTGAAATTTTTTGAAAATTCATTTAACTTCAGTTTTTATGATCTTTATCGTTGAATATAGCGATTTCAAAGAGATGTAAATAATGGAACATAATATCCTCGCAATTCATAATAATCATTCGATTACACCCTCGTCGTTATATATACTTACTCATTTAAATCGCGAAAGCATTTATTGTCCTACAAACAAGATTAAAATTTCGTATTTATGCCAACAAAATTAATTTCGTCGTTACAAAACACGCGGCCGACCGACGCGAGCTGCGAAGTAAATGAGGCAAATGGAAGGCGCGCGTACGTAATGTCGCCTGACGATTCCTTTCGCTGCTCTTGTCATGTCACTGTCGCGTGTTAATTACGACGCGCGTTTCTTATCTAAGAAATTATTCCTTTGCACATCTCTCCGTTCCGACGTCTCGTACCGCCGCTCTTTCGTTCGCTCGCTTTTTGCCATACGCAAATTACACAACATTCACACAATCCACGAATCCCCACGCACCGCATACACGCGTACGGATCACTCTCACGCACGGGCACTTTCACGCACGTAAAACGCAACATTCGTTCGATAAATACATGTAATGAAATATATTTCAAGCCGACTTAATATATAGGATAACAGCTTCTTTTCCATTTGTATATCTCGTTTTAGGTCGTAAATCTAGAGGATTTGCACGAGTCCGCCGTACGATTCGATTAGTTAGAAAAAATCTAGAATTTCTTAATTACCCGTAATTTTATCGTAAACATTTAACTGTAGATTCGATACGTTTACTCCCTTATTAACACACGTTCGCCTACGTATTACGGATATAACAAAACGCTCGTATGTTATTTTTTTTTCTTCCTTATTCTTTGTGTATTATACGTTATTTGTGTATATGGCCGCGTGTCTGTGTATGTATGTGTGTAATAATAAAGTGTACGAGCGCGTACGCCCGTTGCACGCTTACATGTGTGTATATACGTATATAACATACGTTCTTTATCTGCGTTTAATTTTTAATTCCCCTTAGACGCTCGTTATCTCGATATTTAATTAACGTAACGTCGTAGTCGTGCCTCCCGAGCGGCGCGTACGAGGCGCGCGATTCGCTCGCTTGAGATCGCCAAAAAGAAAAAGAAGGAAAAACCGGGAAACGGATAAAGGAATGCGAAACGCAAAGAGGAAAGGAGAACGGGAACGCGTCGGAGTTTCGATCGGAAGATCCCGAAGAGGAGTTTAAAAAACTCCTGGCCTCCCCTTCTCTAACGCACCAACCCTCGCGCGCGAGATACACCAACGGGATAACTGGTTATCGAGTTCTGCTCAGTCTCAAAAAGAAGTTTGTGTATTACTCATCGTCAACTTTCTCGTTTCTTAAATTATCTCTAAGTGTAAAAAAAGTGAAACGCTTCTTCACTTACGTTATATTACGATAACGGTCTGCATCGCAACGCGTAAACGAAGATGCGATCATAATAATTATGTTATAGCTAATGTGAGGCAAGATATGTGCATTAATAGAATTAAACTTCTTCGTGTGCGAGAGAAGTGACGGTATATACTTTATACCTGAAACACATTGGATGTCGAAATGCGAAAAAGGAAATGGATTGGAAGGAATTTTCGTATCTGCTCATTACAGCACAGATCAGCAATATTATAGCAATGTTCGAGCAATATTACATTAACATTGCAAACGTTGCAGCAATATTAATGTAATATTACAAGTTCTGTATAGGTCGGACTAAACAAAAATTCTTGACGCTGCCCATGTAATATAGATCATTCCAGCAATATTGCAGCAAAATGTTTGCAATGTTGCTGCAAATTTCTATGCTGTATGGATCTTTTGTATGTCGAAAATGATTTTGTGATTTCTAATTATCAATGTATATCTCCCCGTATTGATTATCTGACAACTGATACAACGATTCGTTGCGTTCAAACCCCTGCAGCACAAAATTGCACAAAGTTGCAACAAGTTGTATGCTGCAACAATATTGCTGCAAATTCTGTGTTGTATGGAAAATATCCATACAA
>Ga0157363_1004253_pt1 | contig 13159 bp, 7 predicted proteins | sample AttsexASBM1_FD_111477 | JGI IMG/M metagenome (GOLD analysis project Ga0157363, IMG submission 111477) | Fungus gardens microbial communities from leaf cutter ant in Ribeirão Preto, State of São Paulo, Brazil - Atta sexdens ASBM1 | ecosystem: Host-associated > Fungi > Mycelium > Unclassified ...
GCAAGCACTGCTGGATATAAACTCTACGCAAACTGAAAAGGAGCTTGCAGAACAGCTTGGCGTTACGCAGCAAGCTATTTCCGTATGATTACATACGAATAAAGATTGAATTTTACAAAAAAAGCTCAGAACTTTTTTGTACACCTAATATATGCCTGTATATATCAGGGTGATCTTTATTTTTCGATTTTTTTAATTCTTTACGCCTTACCCCCTAGAATAATTTTAATCGACAAAATAATTTCTGTAAAATTTTAACTTAGTCAGATATCGACAATCCCTTGTGTCACCTCGTTAAACATTTGAGTTCCATTATATTACACTATCAGCAATAGTTTTTATAACGTTTCCACAAAAATCGACTTATAGAACTTTTCTTTTTTTGAATATGTGTCTTGTTTTTCTGTATTATTTAAGACCTCATACATGTCATGTAAACAATTAGATGAATTGTTATTATTTGAAAAATGAAAAAAGTTATTGCAGTTTTCAAGCTGAAAAAATTGATTCATGGGCTAAAAAAGTATCAGTAATATATATGAAGACAAAATTAGTCTAAAATGAATTTCTTAATAATGGATTTCATATTTTTATTAATAAAACAATTATTTATATTTTATATTATATAATAATAATTAATAATTATATTATAATTATTAGTTAATTATTAGCACCATGTTGAATAATTTCAAGTTTCAACAAAAAAAAATCTTAAATTTTTTAAATTTTAGTTCAATTTAACAAAGGAAATTGTGTTGTTTTGAATTTTATATGAACCGTTAAATTTCAAAATCACTCATTATTAAGAAATTCACACTGATAATGTCTCGGCGCTAAGCTATGCGCAGCACACTACCGTGGCTACTTTATGCGAATATGTATCTGTATTACACTATTCATCATTCCACACGGGTTTTTTTTCTAATAAGGTAAGATCTCTTCCGAAAACTATGTTGAAATTTTGATTCAAGTATCTCCACATATTATATACAATATCTTTCTTAAATAATCAGTGAACAAGGATAAAATGATACCTGGATGACATTGAAATGAAAATCTGAACATAGCCCTGGGAAAGAATTCCATACGTTATTTTATTTAACAAGATCTCCTAAAAAAGGAAAGGAACCCTCTGAAAGGGGAAGTATGTTTGGACAAAATTAGTTTAATACATAATGAATTTCATATTTTTATTAATAAAGCGATTATTACATTTTATATTACATAATAATTAATAATTATATTATAATCATAATTATTAGTTAATTATTAACACAATTACGTTGAATAATTTCAAATCACTAAAAGAAAATCTGAAATTTTAATTCAATTTAACAAAGGAAATCGTGTTCGTAGTTGTTTTGAATTTTATATAAACAGTTAAATCTCAAAATTATTCATTATTAAGAAATTCATATTTGGACGCTATTCCATGTCATCATCTCACACGTTTTTTTTTCTAACAAAGTAAGATCCCAGGGCTGTATTCAGATTTCCCATTTAAGTGAATCATTTTATGTTTGTTTAACATTCAACAACAAGGATAAAATGATACCCGATTACGTAACTTCTAACGTCAATTCGATATCAATACAATGCGTTCATCGGATTCAACGGTTAAGTGAGATCTCGCTATATTGTATCACTCTTTTGGTGTAATCTTTTAGATCAGCATTTTAGATCTGGAAGAATATAGCAGCGAGCGCTCACTCAACTGTTGTGTAACCGTTTTATGATTATCTGCTGAACAATCTCAAGTGCACTCAACATCTTAACATGAATGCGTTTCGAATTACACATGAAGTATCATTTTATTCTTTATTATTCAATGAACAACAAATGATACATCATGCGTTTTATGCGTAATTTAGAAGTCGTCTCATGTTTACTCAGCGATTGCCATAATTTCCATTTCCAGCAGACTAAAAGTATGTTGAGTCCATGATATAAATACAAGGATATGCTTATGCATATATAATAGATAAATTACATGACGATCAAGCGGACAATCAGAATTATCATCAATTATCTACGTTCATACGTATCATTACGTGGTGAATTCGAAGTTATTATATGTAATTTCCTTGCCATACACATATGAGATAAAATCAGGATATACTCTTCCTACTTTTCTGGTTTCCTTTCTTTCTATTTTATCTCATTCTCTAAACGACAGTTGATGTAGTTCTTACAAAAATTTAGTTGATCTCCATTGAATATTTGTTCATATATATTTCTCATTACTTGTGTTTTTTTTGTATAAAGAAATATTTAACCACATTTATATAAAGAAATATCTAATCACGTTTTTTTTTAAATCAACAATTATTAATATTATATTATATTATATGACATCAATTACATTATTTATACATATTTGTATGACTACATTTTTCAATAGAATTTTATAAATATGTTTTTACTGGTTTTTCGTCATGATGAATATCTATAACCATGAATATGTATAACCATAATGAATTTCTACTAAACGGTCTGTTCTGTATGTTATCTTACTATGCGTTTCTGAATCTACCAAAGACATCTAACATCTGGAATTTAAAAATGTAACTAATATTCTACTTTTAAATAACTGATTATTATTATATTAAATTAAAAATTTTCAATTAACATTGATAATGATTCGGAGTCGAAACATATTTTGTTATTTATTATTTTTGTTATTGTACTATTATTACATGTCATTAAAATTTTTAAATACTCGTTAGGCTCGTAGTCTTTCTCATTATTATTATTATTTAATTTTATTGAGCCTTATTATTATTTTATTAAAAATTATAATAAAAAATGATTTAAATTGTATTTAATAAATTGATAAAGGAAAATCAGAGTCAACGATATAGTCAACTGATAAAAGGTGTGGTCGAGTTGCCACTACAAATGCTTCGAAGCATTTTTTGATTAGTCAATTAGTAAAATTCTTTCTTTCGATTGGTTAATCAAGTCGGGTTTCAGATGCATGTGTGTCCAATATAGCTTTAGTAACATATCGGTCACTAATAAATAAGAGATCATTAATCGCTTAGGAAAATATTGAAAATTTTAATATATTTTATATATTTTATATAGATATATATATATAGAAATATATTTTATATATTTATATATATGTATACGTATATAAATATAATGGAAAGGAATAGCGATAGCGATAGGAATAACACGATTTCAACCTATCAGAAATCAGATGCACTGAAATATACAATGATAGATTGAAATCATGTTATTTCTATAACACTATATTCGTATTATTGCTATTCCTTCGCATTGTGTTTAAGGCTTAACTTAATTCCTACGTGAAGGCAATTTTGTCTGCATGATTGCTGAGGCTGTGCTTCAAATTTACTATCAGCACCGAAAATGCTACAGTGTCAAAATTTGGAGCTCCATGCAGTGTTAGAATATTTGCTATCATTAAATGTTTTTTAGCTACACAAATAATTGTAGCTGCAGAATTGATTCAAGAGGACAATAATTTTAATATCAGTGAAACAAATACCAATAGTTACGTGTATAATCTAGATATAATCAATTAGCTTAATGATTGATCAACAATTATATATTTCTGAGAATAAAATATTGAATCCAATAATGTGCGTATTGATGACATATAATATTAATAATTTTGCATCAATCTTAAACGCAAAATTAGCTTAATAATATTAAACATTAGTTTATCCTCGCCTGTGAGCTCATTGAGGGCCACTGGAAAAAGGGAAGATCGGAACAAATTTCGCTAGAAATATTGCAATTCGCTGTTCCCACGTGTCTCTTAAACTATTCTACATATATATAGGAATCAAATCAGAAAACAAACTTAATTATTTCCAACACTCTCCCTTAATTCGTATCAAGTTTGCTAACAAACTTTTCTTTTAAGTACAAAAACTTAATAGTTCTCAATGGCTTAGTAAGCAAATCAGCAGTAACATTTCAGCAGTCAGATTTTATTAAAATATTTTAAATTTATCTCTTACAAGTTCATGTATGTATCGAAATTTAACATTTATATGCTTGCTTCTTTTATTTGCCATTTTTCTATGCCATTTTTAATTAAAACACTCTGATTATTCATATTTAAAGTAATTTCAATATTTATATTTAACAATTTTTCCAAGAGTGATTTCAAACAGACAACTCTTTGCAACATTCAGCTGCTGCAATATACTCTGCTTCTGTTGTAGATTGAGCGATATCAGGTTGTTTTCTGGAACACCAGCTAATTAGTCTACCTGCGTAGAAAATTATATATCCAGTAGTACTTTTTCTTGTTTCCTGATCTCCAGCAAAATCAAATCAGCATTGATGACTATGTTTCCAATAGTCTAATATTTCCATCTTTTTTAAAACATTCCTTGATCTATATTCTCAGCAAGATATTTCAAAACGTGTTTGAATTCAGTGATATTTTCTTGCATAGAATCTTCAATGAATCTTCTATTTACATAATTCACCGCAAAAGCTATATCTGACCTTGTATTTATAGAAGCATAAAGCAAATTATATAAAGATTATGCATTTCTCCGTGTTGAGATCCATTCTCGATGTCCATTTCATCAGAACAAGGAACAGCCACTGAGTAGCTGTTCTTCCGAGCTATTTTTATATTACGCTACTTGTTGGAATGGTGAGGGAAAGAAGAGAATTGGGTGGGAGGAGGGATGGGGGAAATTGATCGTTCTTCAATAACGTGTTTAATATCCTGTCAATCTGATCTGTTGTTTCTTTGACATATGAGAAAAATGGATATAGAAACCGTTGTCTTGAGACAATCAAAACAAACATTTAATAAACATGCAAACGGTCTCTGACACACAACCACAAAGACAAAAGGATTCTATTCATTCTTCCATATGTCAAAGGAACAACAGATGGGATTGGCAGGATATTAAACAAACACAATATCCGAACTGTCTTTCGAGTCAAGAATTTTAAAACTTGCTTTTTTAAAAAATTCAGTGATCTAATATTTCATTTAAAAGAAGCCTGTTTTAAACCATACAATGCTTTTTCCAATTTTAGTCTTTCTCCAATCTTCCTTTCATAGTTACATCCTTCCGGTAGATACATATAAATATCTTCGTTCAATTCGCTACATAAAAAGACTGGTTTTATGTCAAAAGATATGACTTCAAAATTCTTGACTGTAGCAATAGCGAAAACATTCCTCAGAGCTACGACTGATTATGGGACTGTATGTTTCCTGATAATCAATATAGGGAAGAATGATCTAAATCAGATCTATTTGCAGTTTTTGCTCTCTACAAGGCGTAAATAAAGTTCGATCATAAAAAAAATGCCATTGAAAAGATCATTTAATTCCTTTCATTTTTATTTTAGACATTTTGACTCTTCTAGACATTTTATCTCTCACCTGTGTTGAACTATAATGGAAAAGATAAAAACGATTTTTCGTGTACGATTTGGAACTATTGATTCCAAATCGGATCATCCTCTGGTTCAAATCGGACCTTCCTATTTTTATGGATAGAAATTTTTAGATAGAAATTTACAAGATTTTAATTTATTTTTGTTAGTATTGAGCAAAAATGAGCAATTTGATAGTTAAACATAAAAATTTTATTCAGAAAAAACTTACTGACAGTTTATATTATTAGAATTGAAATCAATAAAAAATTCAATTAATCTGAGTCTGATGACTCATGATATTTTATTGCTTTGATATTCCTTAGACCAGATCTGATCGATCACCACTACTACGATCAGGTTGTGGCGAATCTTCTTTCTTCCATGAATTAGCTAACTTACTTAGCTTTTTAGTGTTTCTTGGACTCGTTTGTGTTTTTCTTTTTTTTTTTGGTTGATGCATTGTTTTATTGCTTCCTTTACAGCAATAGTTTCAATCGCAGCATCATCAGTTAAAATAGTTGCTTTTCGTCCCCAACCAATATTTTTACGTGGAGGCGCTTTTGGAAGTGAACAAATGGATTACAGTATTTCGTTCAAATTCACTTTTATCTCACTATATTCGATTGGCCGATCAGTTACTGAACTGGGCAGGAAGTCAATTTCTTGGAAAACGTCAGGATCTAATGGATAAATGCTTGTTGTTATCTACTGTAGGTCCGATTTGGACACGGACCCTTTTGAACTTTTAGAACAAATTTTACAATAAACTGCAAAAATGATCACAAAACATTTATTTTTGAATTCTACATTCTTTAATTATCTTAAATCAATTATCTTTCAAATTTTTAACGTTTTTTAAATTTTAAAGATTTTCTTTTTTAAAAAAATTGTTTGCACGATAGCTGAAAATACATATTTGCTTCTATTCTAGAACGTTAATGCTAAACGTTATGACAAAGAACTGTCAAACTGCTGTTGCATGTTTGGTGTCTCATAAGAATTTTACATTATAAATAGCACGCAAATCTGCTTAATCATATTCGTTTAAATTAAAAAGGTCCTATTTGGAACACGGTCCGATTTAGAACATTCTCTCCTCCAATATTTTTGCTCACAGCCTTTTACTATCTGGCATCAATCTGGCCTTATATTTATCATGTTTTATTCTAAAAATCCACTTGCAGTGCAACGATTTTTTTGTTTTAATTTCAACTGAATTTTCATCCAATACTTCCCAAACTTTGTTTTTTTTTTAACAATCCTTTTTCCTCTTCTATTACTTCAGACATTTCTTTTTATATGAACCTATCACAACTTCTTTATTTATCGTTAGATAGATATAGTCCTTCAATTTTCCGGTCACTTATTCTATTTGATTTTCTTATTTCTGTTACTTGACTGTCTTTTGTTTCTTGTTCATCTTCTACAATATTATTTTCTAAATCGTCTCTAATTTCCATTCCATCATCAGCATCTCCGAAAGAATCATCTGAATCATTACTTAGACTATTCTTCATCATCTTCATTAATTTCCTCTTCTAAATCTTCATCGTTTTTATCTAATAAATCCAATAATTTTTTACTCTTTCTCTTGATTTATCTGTTAACAGAAATTTTATGTCTCTTGTTAGTATTATTTTTCTTTTTATTTTATCTCACAATCTATTTAGAGCATAATCAATAAAGTAACTGATATTCAGTACTTCTTTTATTCAGCCTTTTTTAGGACCTAAGACTTAAGCGGTTGAAATTTGTAGATCAGTTAAATTTAGTTTCCTCTCTTCCCACATTTCGTATGATATTACTCTAAGTTTCTGTGGGAGATCTGTTAAACAAATAAGTTGCTGTATAAAGGGCTTCTCCCCATGTCTTTATTTAAGTTAGCATCAAATAACAAAACTCTGACCTTTTCCATCAATATTCTATTGAATCTCTCAGCTCTTCTGTTTAATTGCGAAATGTGAAACAGTAGCATCAAGCTTTATACCTTTTCTTTTACCATTCATTTACACTTCTGTTAATAAATTCTGTTCCATCGCATCTTATTTTCGCTACTTTGAGATTCTACTTTGCTTTTATCTTAACGTAGTCTTTTATCTTCTCAGCAGCTTCTTGTTTGCTTTGCAGCAAATACACCATCGCAAAATCATCCATTAAAGTATAAAATAATAATAAAATATTTCTTATCGTCCCAGATATTCGGACTTATGAGATCATACAAATCTGTATGAATGATTTACAGAGGTCTTTTCGCTCTTACTCTCTCATTTTTAAATTTAGTTTTTGAATGTTTTGCCAACTTTGCAAACTTTTCTAGTTCTATTTAATTCAGCTAATGAAAAGTCCAATCCTTGACTTATCTTGTTTAGATTTTTAAAACTATCTTATGTGCCCATCTTTCTATGCTACAATTCCAATTTGTCAATAGTATTATCCGCTAAATGATCTCTTCGCTTTCAACATTTTTCATTCTAACTTGAAATAAATCATTTTTTAGTTTATTGTCTTTTAACATAATTTTATTTTAGCTAATTATTATTTCGTCTTTTTCAAAAAGTACTTTACTATTGCTACTTGTAATAGCATTTACAGATAGCAAGTTCTTACTCAATTCCGGAATGTATACTACTTTCAATTTACATCTCTCGAATTCTACAGATCCTGTTCCTTCTGCTATCATCAATTCATTAAGCTTAGCTATTCCAATTTTTGAATTTATCTTCTTGAAATTATCTTTTCTGTTTGTAATATTGATTGTTATTCCTGAATCTCCTCATTTGTATTTGTTATTAAAAATGACACCTTATCTTCGACTTCAATTTTTTTAGCTGCTTTGTCTTTCCTAAAATAGTAATCTTTGTCAGTGTGGTTTTTTTTTGCAAATATTGCAACCTTCCGTGTTTCTTGTCTGAGTCCTTTTCCTTTGCGAAACGTCTTTTCCATGTGCTCTAGCTTATTACAACGAAAACATCTAATCTGTTTTCCAATTACGTTATTTTTAGCGGTAATTATTCATATTAATGAGTCGCGCCGATGACCTTGACATATATTGTCAAGGTCATGATTCTAAGTACTTTGTCTTAGCAACTAGGTGGCGGTCTCTTATAGTTCTAAGATATTTAGACTCAAAGATCTAATTTATGTGATATATCTTTTCGTTAGAGAATAAATTACAACACTAGAAGAATAAATATGTATTCATATAACTATTATTTTATTTCAGCATCTCTACTTTCGACTTTCCACGCGAAGCGACTCTCATCCCCCTCTCCCCCTACAAAGGGGCGTAGGACTCTCATCTCCCTTCCTCCCCCCCCCCCTGCAAAGATGCCGGACTTCCATAATTGTACTGTTTACTTCCATAATTGTACAACATATGTCAAAATCGCGGTCGTCGACACGGCATCTCCTATAGTGCACGACTATCAAATATATTTTAAAGCAGGGAATTCTCGTGTTATATAGTTGAACTGTTATATAGTTTTTTGTTAATAACTTTTTAACGAAGGACGACCGCCACCTAAACCCTGTCGGAGGTCACTCAGGGTCATGACCTTGACAACATATGTCAAGGTCATCAGCGCGGTATCCGTTAATGTATATAATTTCCTTTTTAACTCTACAATCTTTCAAGAAATGATCTACTTTATTGCATTTGAAGTATTCCTGCTACCTTAAACGCAGCTGCCTTTTCTCCAGATTACCTTGCTTTCATTCTTATCTTTTCCGCAATCAGCGGTCAAGTTTTCTAAAGTTTGATTTACAGAATCAGAAGATTCCCAGGCACTTACAAAGTGACTATTCTTCTGGCAATGTTGCTAACATCTTTGAGATGATTATGCTATCATCCAAAACTACTTTTAAGGCATTCAGTCTGTTTGACAAGTTCTTTAATTTGCTGATATATGTTGTTATATCAATACTTTCGTCAAAAGATAAGCTGTAAAAATTCTGCAACAAATTACATTTCTATTGTTCATTATCACACAATATGACTTTAATTTTCGTCTAATCTTCGAAAATTCTCGAAAATAGTACTATAGTTTAGAAGATGCAAAAGTGGCCTTTTGTCTACAATTGTTACAATTAACTTTTGTGCAATAGCGTCATTCTTTTTCTGTTTATTCCTCAACTAGCTTATTTAATTACTATCTTGTGTAAATTATATACTCGAAAAACTATTTCAATTTGGAACTTTCAGATAGGATAATCCTTTTCACAGAAGTTAATTTTTTTACATTTGATGCATCTTTACACATTTGACATTTTAATATTGAACAAGGGACAATCAAAAAAAAAATTTAAAGACTTAAACTTGCTCTACTATTTTAACACTTTATATATTAGTTTTTACTTCCGCGTTTATTGCTCTATTTTCAATACTTTTAATATCAGTTTTATTTTCGTATTTATTTTTAATATTTATTTTAATTTTACTTTCACATTTATCTATCTTTAACAATAGTATAATACTTGATATTGAACTTTAGCAACAAATTCATATCTCTTAAATACTAATTTTACAATATTGCTCTTTTTTCCGGTATGCACAATATTAGAATCACTTTTACTTACAGATTTTTACAGTCAATATTTTATCATTGATTTCAGCTTCAAATATATTTTTTACTTTATGTAATTTTATAATTTTATAATTTCTTTTGTATTTATTACAATCTTTATTTTATCAATTATTATAAACTGCATGGTCTGAGCCTATAACCTGTCAAAATTTGAAACTTCGTGCTCCTATGTAATGTGTTAGAGTCAGAATATTTGCTATCATTGAATGTTTCTAGCTACACTAATAATTGTAGCTGCAGAATTGATTTGAGAGAACAATAATTTTAATTGTTGAAACAAACACGACAGCCATGTGGACAATCTAGATATAATTAATTAAGCTTAATGATTGATAATGATCAACAATTATATGTTTTTGAGAATAAAATATTGAATCCAATAATGTGCATATTGATGATATATAATATTAATAGTTTTGCACCTTAGACGCAAGATCGCAAACTTAACTTAATAGTATTAAACATTAGTCTGTCCTCGCCTGTGAGCTCACCGGCCACCGGAAAATGGGAAGATCGAACAAATTCCGCTATCGCAATTCGCTGTTCGCGCATGTGTATTAAACTATTCTGTATACTATAAGAATCAAATCAGAAAATAAACTTGAAATTAATTATTTCCAATTTACGTCGCGTGCATTATAAATTTTCAGTATAGGCACTCAATTTTGAAACGTAGCTTGTTTTAGACTTTGGAAGCTAAAACTTTGGATTAAAAAAGAATGCATAACCTGAAAGGAATTCCATTTTTTTATGCTTTCTTATGTCCTTATATCCTGTTTTGCAACCGAGCACAATGGCAATTGTTCTCCTCCTTGTTGTCTTTAAAAGTTATATATACTTTAAACATTCAGATTCGTGATTTCTTCGGAAATCGAAGATAAAAATGTTTCAGGAAGAAAGATCTTTCTTTCTTGTTTCTTTCTTCTTACCATAGCTAATTTAACGCACTCACTACGCGCAAGATTACAAAGTAACAACAAGTGCTGCGAGATATCGAGAATCGAAACGCAAAATCGGCTCACTTTTATTACGTAAGTGGAGTCTCCTTAAGTCTTCCTTTCTGGATCCTATATAGGCGCTGTTAGGTCTGATAAGAGCAAATCAGAGTCAATGCTTATCTCAGCTAAGAGCTTTAGGGCCTTTATAATCCTTGTATAATTTATTATTGATCGTTAAGCGGCCATATTTCACGCTGAATCTGCTCTAATCGTTCCGGAAACAGTCAATGATGATGTATGTTTGATGACATCTCCACTATTCTAAATTCCTGCGCAGTAATTTAACACCGGATGAGTATATCCTTGTATTTATACGATTTTTAGTGATCAGTTTGGTACATATAGTATGTACCAAGGTTATTATTGGTAAATGTTAGTAGGGAATGCAGCTTATTCTGATAACCTGTACAATTATTACGTTAAAACTTGATTTTTTATAAACAAATATTCGATATGCTCTTTTAAAAATAATTTCTTACTCTAATATCGTGATATATAGAAGAGACAGAAAATAAAACACGAATTAAACGGTTGGTCTCACCTCTGTCTAATATCTAAATCTACTACTGTCTAATGACAGTAATGATCAAACACGCGTACCGGAATATTCTGATACATTTGATATACTTTGGTTACTATATCTGAATCATGTTAAAAATCGCCTGATATCATGATTGAATCATAATCAAATCGTGCTGATCAAAATAGTTATGTCCAATGTGCTAATATTTGAAGTAGAGTTGCCACAGACTTGGAAAACCGGGAAAAGTCAGAGAAAAATGTAAAGTCTGGAATTTCGAAATTTGATAACTATTATCTTAAACTGTTTTTATTTCAAATAATTGTTATTTTTATTTTTTTAAATATATCTAACGTTTATAATTAAATACATTCAAAACTAGCGCACTTTAAACGATTTTAATAAAATAATTAAATTTTATATTTTATTCAGTATTTTTATTTGATCCCTCTTTTTTATCATAACTGTATCTTTTTTCAAAACTAAATTTTTTTTTTGCTAGTTTGAATTGGCACTCAAATTGTACTAAGCTACTAAGCTTTTTTTGCGTTATTTTTAATAATATAGACTAGCTTTTTTCCTATAATCTTTGAGTCTAAATGTCAAAAATTTACATATTTTACAAGTCAATAAGTTTTTAGAAAAACATAGTAAAACACATTTTTTTTATCGATTCATTTTTATTTCTCAACAGTTAGTCTCCTTTCAGCTCGATATAACAATTCTCCAATTTTTTCAAGCCATCCAAATAATATGATTTGTCCAATCCTTCAAAATAAGCCTCTGTTTCAGAGCTCTGTTACATGAGCTGTTCTCTGATGGTGAATCTTTTTCCTCCGAATCATTTCTTCAGGTTTGGAAACAGGAAATATTCGCAGGGGACTAAATCTGGCAAATATGCTGAATGGGGAAGCAAATCGTAGCGGAATTCGTTGAATTTGGCCATCGGTGTCAGGCACGTGTAAATCCGTGTATTGATGGATGATGGAAGAGCACTTTCTTCTTCGCCAAATGGGATTTTTTCTTTAAAATGTTGAAACGATCCAATAAGGCTGCGCCTTATCGTCATTGATCATTTGCTTCGACGGAAGATAATCGATATGAATCCTAAAAAACTGCGGCCATCATCTTTCCGGCCGACTTTGGTTTTCGCCTTCTTCGGAACTGGTTCACCCAATGAAGTCCATTATTTTGACTGTTCCTTCATCTCGAGGATGAAGTAATGTATCCATGTTTCGTCCATAGTAATGAATCGACGCAGAAATTCTGGATTACGTTGAAAAACGTAATCAAACGTCTTCAAACATTGTTTTGAAATCGTCACATCGCGCGTATGCTCAGTGAGCGGCACCCATCTTGCCGATTTCATATCCAATTGTTCGTGCAAAATTGAAATCATGTGATATGCCTGTGGCCTCAAAAGCTCGCGCATTTTTACTCGTCAATCAGTCAAAACAATATCGTGGATTGTATCGATTTCTGGTATAGCCTTAATTGGATCCGAATTGGTCCCGAACGAGATACATCATAGATGGATGTACGACCACGTTTAAATTCACTCAATTGTATACGTCGCAAACGCTGGTGCAGATGTGCTATGAACATTATCCAACTCGGCTTTAATTTCTTTCGGCGTTAAATCTTTCATATATAGATGTTTGATCATTGCA
>Ga0157363_1004254_pt1 | contig 13156 bp, 5 predicted proteins | sample AttsexASBM1_FD_111477 | JGI IMG/M metagenome (GOLD analysis project Ga0157363, IMG submission 111477) | Fungus gardens microbial communities from leaf cutter ant in Ribeirão Preto, State of São Paulo, Brazil - Atta sexdens ASBM1 | ecosystem: Host-associated > Fungi > Mycelium > Unclassified ...
ACACACACACACACACACACACACACACACACACACACACACACACACACACACACACACACACACACACACACACACACACACACACACACATTTATATATAGTTTTCAACTTTGCATCCATTTGATGTAGAATAATTAATAATAAAAATCTTACAGAAGTATAGTTCGTGGAGTTGCAATTAATATATAAAAACAATAAATGAGGTCGGAAATGACAAAAAAATCAACCAATATTCGACATCGACCATCCATCGGTATTGAATCTATTTCTGTCTGCATATTCCAGAATGTTATCAGATATATGTCTTAGCTTGCTGACGAAACACCTGGAAGAGCGCGAAATCGATTAGTTAAAAATCGTACTCTAATTGCTTTGGAGTATTCGTTGATCAGTATCTTGACTAAAACATTTGGAGCAAACTGTTATTAACAATCATTCAAAGTTAACTAGAATTAAATATTAGTTAATCAACAAGTTTTTTGACATCATGGTCCTGATGCCAAAAGAGTCTGCGAAGCTAGTCGCCGGCTTGGCAAAGGATGTATTCATCGAGCAAGCAGGTGTAAAAAAATTGGCATTGGCGATCCTTGATGGTTTAAAGACGGGTAAGATCCGCAAGGGCAATTTCTCGCAAATCAGATTTCATCCTAAGCCCGACGATTCCAGGGCGGCGGACTGGATATTCGTGCTGGATACGTTGAACTTCTCATTTTGGACTGAAACGGGTACGAAAAAGTGGAATGTCGATGGAGAGACCGGTTACTTTGCGTTCTGTGCCGCTGTCAGCCGAGCCATTGATGAAGGGAAACCTATGTGGGATCCCAAGTATTATTCGCAGATAACGCAACAAGATGCAGACATCATTTTTCGAGGTGACAACGAAGTCAAAATTCCACTTATACACGATAGAATTAAGGGTCTGCATGAGGCTGGAAAGGTTCTGTTGGACAAGTATAAAGGCACGTTTGTGGAATGTATCAAGTCATGTAAAGGCTCCGCGGAAAAGCTGCTCCAACTGATTGTTAAGGAATTTGAGTCATACCGAGATGAGGCTTATTACGAAGGGCATAGGATCAGCATTTACAAGAGGGCTCAGATATTGATCGGTGACATCTGGGCATGCTTTAAGGGACGCGGACTTGGCGAATTCCATGATATCGACAGCATCGCAATGTTCGCCGATTACCGTATTCCTCAAGTGCTTGTACATTATGGCACTATGCGCTACAGTGATTCGCTCATGAGCAAATTGAAATCCGATGAACAGTTGAAACAGGGCAGCAGGGAGGAGGTTGAGATACGTGCCTGCTCAATCGAGGCGATCGAGCAGGTGCGCGACGAGGTGCGAAGATTGATCGCTACTGAGTCGAAATTGAACCTGAATCCGTCGACGGATGTCAACGCAATCATGATCGATCATTACCTGTGGGACTATCGGCGAGAGTATGCGCAAGAATTGGAGCACATACCATTCCATAAAACAAGAACCATTTACTACTAGTTACTAGAAGATTGCGCAGGATGCAAAAACATCGCCTAAATGAAAAAATTAGGAAGTTCCATATATCAAATTCCAAAGAAAATCTAATTACATCTGTTCCTTCAATATTCAGCTATATTTTATTATATTTTGTATTGTATTACATATAAAATACGAGAGAAAATGGAATAAAGTTTATTTCAGGATAAGTTCTTTCAACATTATATACAAAAACTAATTAGATAATTATTGATAAAATATTAAAATATCACATATTGTTATATAAGAAAGATAAGAATATAAGACAATTTACTATGTGACAATAATATGTTTAATAAAGATATTTATATAAATTATATTTTTTAAATATTGTTACAAGATAAATAAGTTATTTAATTACCAAACAAATAAATTGTTTTATTAAACTGTTTTCTGTTTTTTTTTTGTTATAACAGGAATAAAAATTATTAAATTGCAAAATATATATACTGTAATCATCTTACTTTATCATAATTTTATTATGGAAGTATTAGGACTTAGCAGAAAAATACATTGTTCATGTCTACAGTTTCTTATATTATTTGTATAATTGTTATTTTTGAAAAATCAATTTTTTGAAATGATTAATACAGTTTAATTGCATACATTGAGAAATAAAGATAATAAAAATCTATATGTACATTTTAACATGACCAAATGGATTGTATCTCTTACATTTATATGATATTACAGATACAAAACAAAATATAGAAATTTACATTTCTATTATCTAGATATAAGAATTGATGGAATGAGATTATATAGATTATATAAAAAAATACTAATTAAAAATGATTTAATTCGCAATATGCATCATATAGATCAGAAATTTCTTTCAAACATCAGCAATCATTTCGTACATGTATATGGCTATTTATTAAGTTTATAATAGATTTCATTAAATTAAACAGAATTTCAGTTTTGTTCTTTTAATTCTAGTTTCACATGTAGATGAAATTAAACCTGAAATACAAAAATAGATGCAATTTTGTAATACGTTGCGTCTACATCATCAAAATGTGTCACGCAAAAAGTAGATTTTTTTAAACACATACCTGCACAGAGATTGTGGTAGAGATGAAATTATAGGGCCGTAGCCTTGTGAGTTATCGTATAATTCAAATAAAGGTGCAGCGACTAACTTATAATTTTTCGGTACAGCAAAGAGAGCTAAATATAAAAATAACAAGAGAGTAAATATATTTATGAGATTGAATACATGTCAAATTTCGATTTGTCGTTATACCTTTCTCTTGCAACTGTACGAGAAATAGTCTCTTGTGTTCTTTCGGTTTTGTAATGTGTGGCGGCACGTATGGATATTGAGGTGGTTCAAAGTTCGGACGCCACCAGTTTCCAATTGTATCTTCTATAACCCATTCTTGCTTCACTCCGTCCTGCCGTCCAAAGGTCTAGAAAGCAATCCCATTTGCTGTTTAACATTATACTATATTGAGTCTCAAATAAACTATGATGAGAATAAAATACATTCTTCTCTTTTGTCAGTCTACTAAGAACATGGTTGCACAATATTTATTATATTTTGAGACATTTGCGGCGATCACCTAATAGCATCAATTCTAACAATATTCAGGTTTATCGACGATTGACATGTAGCTATAAGTCTCTTTAAAATAAAAAAAAAACTGATATAGATATTCAAGAACACATGTACAATTTCTTTCACCTATAATATCAATATAGTGTTCATATGAATACCTAATTAAGTAAAATCGTTATATAAGCTAATAGTTTTAGTAAAGAATATAACAGAGATCATACAAATCTCAAGTTTATTAATTGTCTTGTGATCTGACAATTGCGAATGAATTCGTAGGCCTACATATTATGCCGATCAGATAATTTTCTCTTACAATAAAATTCTAAACTCTATTCGGTATATAATCGGTTTTCTGAGCTTATAAATTTAAAAAATTCGCGATATTTATATACATTCTTCTTGTCACTATTTTACATTCTTGCATTTTATCTTGTCTCTTCTGTATTTCTCTCTGTGCTAACATATATACTATCGAAATAAGAACAATGTTCTTAGCCAACCAGATACAATAACGTGCGATATCTTTCAACATCGAAGTGTCCGGGCATGCAGCACGCCAAAAGTACAAAATATTATAAGAATAAAAGAACAAGCCCCTATGTGGAGCTACAGGCCCGGTTACATGAGTTCTACAAATGTTTGCAGGGTTTATACAATAATCATGATGTTTATAGAGACAATGTTACAATCTAACGATATAAAAGTGCCACTCCTAGCCAGCCTGTAAGGCAGCGTAAGGCGTCGTGTTAACTGTTACCTCTGTAAGGAGCCGTTTTAGGCCCTCTACCTCATCTTCTCCTGTATTGAGTTCTCCGCCAGGTCTGGAATAATAAGAAAGGAAATGTACAAAATTCAGTTATTAAAATGAATAATTTTTTTAAATACGTAATTGATAAATTCTCGAAACCTTACGAAAACTTACAATTTGAAGAATGTTGTGCCAAGTTGCAGAAGAAGAACGTGTGGAAGTCCATGCTCATGTACCAATAAGACACCTTCTACGCTTCTCCGCATGCCGATCTTGTCGAATTCATCTCTCATGCGCTGAAACCTTGCTGGTACTGATGGATCTTTCTCGAAGAGTGGCTCTTTTGTTCCAAATGTATAGTTTGTCAAAGGATATCTATGATAAATGAGTTGTATTCTTTTGTTAGGCTCCTGTATATATTTAACTAATCCATCAGTAATTAAATCCAGTTTCTTCAAATACAGCTTGATGCGATATTACAATATTTAATTACAGAAACTACATAAATATGCACAGTGTAACAATTTAAATTTTCTCGCTATTTTCATATTTCAATATTAGCAGTATTTGTTTTTTTTTTAATTTAAGCAATAATATATGTATAAATAGAATGGTCCTTATTTTTCGATTTTTCGAATTTTTTTCTACCTTACTCCTTAGAATAATTCTACAATCTACAAAAAAATAATTTCCATAAAATTTTAGCTTGGTCGGATATTAGCAATCTATGCCTCCAACTCGCTAACATTTGAGTTTTGTCATACTATATATTACCAACATTGATTTTTATAGCATATTTTTCACAAAATCGGTCTATAGAGCTTTTCTTTTTTTTTAATATATCAAGTCGCATATATTAAAAAAATCTTTTCTACATCATTTAAGACTCCATGTGTTTCATTTAGAGCTGATGAACTTTAATTAACAATTAATCGTTAAGCGAAATGACAAATGCGATTGGTCAATTTTAATGGATTAATCATTAATTAAAGTTAATTGAAGTTGGTCGAAGTAGCCCTTAAATAATTAGGTTAATGTCTGAAAAATGAGAAAAGGAGTTATTGCATTGTTTGCTTATTTCAGTTAGAAAAAATTGATTCATGAGCTAAAAAAGTGTTGGTAGTATATTTGAGGGCGAAATTAGTTTAAAATATGATAAATTTCATATTTTTATTAATAAAGCGATTTTTTTATATTTTATATTATATAATAATTAATAATTATATTATAATCGTAGTTATTAGTCATTGGCCACCTTGAATAATTTCAAGCTAAAAAAAATCTGTAAAAAAAACTTTAGTTCAATTCAATAAAAGAAAATCGTGTTCGTAGTTGTTTTGAATTTTATAAATTGTTAAAAATCACTCATTATTAAGAAATCCATTACACTATTGTCATTATTTCATACGTTTCTTTTTTAACAAGGTAAGATTCTCTCTTAGGTTTATGTTCAGATCTTCACTCAAGATATACCTTTCAGATATTATTAAATTTTGTTAAACAGTGAATAAGGATAAAATGATACTTGGATGGCATTGACGTGAGAATCTAAACACAGCCTTCGGAAAGGATTTCACACGTTTTTTAGTTAATAAGGTAAGATTCCTCTAGGAGGGAATCCCCTGGAAGAGGATCTTACATTGAATAAAAAACATGTGGAATTCCTTTCGAGGGCCATGTTCAGATTTCCAAGTGTCATTCAGTACTCTATTCTTAACAACAGTGTTGGTATCGTTATATTGTTACAGATATTAATATAAATCTATAAGAATAATAAATAAAATATAGTAAAAAATTGTGTAGCGACAATATGTCGATATCGAACTGTCGTTAGAAGTTACAGAATCGGTAGATGTTATTTTATTCTTGTTGTTTACTGAATGTTAAACACATAAAATGATATTTGGGAGGCACTTAAATGGAAATCTGAACATAATCCTAGGAAAGGTATACATGATTGAATTGAACTAAAGTTTCACAGATTTTTTTTAGTAACTTGAAATTATTCAAGATAGTACCAATGACTAATAATTACGATTATTAATTATTATGTAATATAAAATGTAAAAAATCGCTTTATTAATAAAAATATGGAATTCATCATGTTTTAAACTAATTTTGCCCTCAAACATATTATCAACGCTTTTTTAACCCACGAGTAAACTTTTTTTGATTTAAATAAGCAAAAAATGTAAATATTTTTTTCATTTTTCAGACATTAACAATTCACCTAATTTTTTAATTTTTTTAATTTTTTAAATAAGATATAGTTGAGATCTCAAACGATGTAGAAAAGTAAGACACACACACGGGCAAGCATGTATTATAAAAGATATATACAGGGTGTCCCGTAAGTTTTTGCCAATCGCTTTTGTGTAGATAGAGTCTAAAAACTAAACTGAGTCGAAAAGTCCTCTACCATTTCGCAATTTTCGCGATGATTAACGAGATATTAATTACTAAAAGTTATTAAATATTGGTTTTTAATCATTTTTTACTCAAATACTATCAATTTTACAGAAAACTGCAAGAGACAAAAATCATTTATTTTTTTCTCAGAAATTTTTTCAGAATTTTTTATTAACTTTCAGTACTACATTTTCTTATTTTTATCAACATGAGAAAATACGGTATTAAAAAATTCTGAAAAAACTTCTCAGAACTTTATGAAAAAAAAAATAAACAATTTTTGTCTCTCGCTGTTTTTTTTGTAAAGTTGATAGTATTTGAATAAAAAATTATTAAAAAACAATATTTAGCGATTTTTAGTAATTAATATCTCGTTAACTATTACGAAAATTGCAAAATGGTAGAAAACTTTTCGATTCAGTTTAGTTCACACAAAAGTGTTCGGCAAAAACTTATGGGACATCCTGTATATATATATATATATATATATGTGTGTGTGTGTGTGTGTGTGTATATATACATATATGTATAAAAGAAAGTCCTATAGGCCAATTTTTGTAAAAAATACTATACGCTATAAAAACTAATGCTGATAGTATAGTATAACGGAATTCAAACGTTTAATGAGCCGGGAACACATCCGATTGACCTGATATAAAATTTTACAGAAATTATATTTTTTTATTAATATATTTTTAATTTTTTTTTTGTGGATTGAAACCATTCTAGAGGATGAACGGAAAGAATTCGAAAATCGAAAAATAAGGATCACCCTTATAGATAGATATATTTAAATTATAAAGAATTGTTTTATTATCAAAGAGCCTTTATTATTATTAAATATCACTTTGTTAATGAGAATACATTGCATCAGGTACATAAAATTTTGTAATAAAAGAGATTAATCTTTTCATTTAGAATAGAACAAAATTTCCAATCAGTATATTATTTTTTTTACACGTTTGTTTTCTGAATTTGCAAAACTTATGCAGTTTAAGTATAATTATAAAAATAGAACCAAATACTGATAATGCAATGTAATATACATATAATATTACATTCCATATATAATGATAGTTTATTTGTCACAAAAATATCGCTTTATATTCAGTTTTTACATACGCATGTATAAAACATTAATATCTCAACACATCGATAATTAAAGCTCTTCTACATTCACATTGAACACCTGTGTGTTATAATCAAATTAAATATAAATAACAAGCAAACATAATTTTGTTATTTGTGACATTACAATTGTATTTGCACAAATAAATATTTTATTAAGTACTCGATAAATAATACGAATATTTCATTATAATCTTCGAATTCTATTATTATTTGTCATGCTTATAATATATTACATATATTGTGATTGTTTTTATAAAATTATTTAAATATGTCTCTTTAAATAAATTTTTCATCTCAATAAATATTACTTGATATATCAATTACACAACATAATCATATTGTAATAATAAGTAAAGTTTGTTCAAAGAAGATAATATTGAGAACTTTCAATAATACAATAAAAAAAGATAAGTTATAAATATTTGATAAATACATGCAAAAGTCTGCATGATGTCGAAATATACATTGGTATATAAATATACTCTGTAACATTTTGACTTATAACACAAAATGCTGCAAATATAACGTTAGAGATGCACATATATAGTAAGAAGCACAAATAGTCATCTATATGATCTAACGTTACATAGATCTTGTGTACAATTGCATTTGTTTTAAGAAGATCTATATTGCCTTCTTATAACAAATTAGTCAGAATAATCGCAATATTTGTTTAGGTACTATCTTAAAATGTAATATAACGAGGTGTGTGTATATATATATATATATATATAATTGTTGAACTACTTCGTACAATGCAGTACATATGTATACATATAATACATATAGATATAGCATATCTTACATAAAATGGAAGAGTGAAATCATGAATAAAACATATACAGGGCTTCCCTGGCGATCATACAAACTTAGAAAATAATACAGCCTTGTCAGAATCGTTCGAATCTGCGGAGTGTGAAATCTTAAGATACAAATTGTACTTTAACAATTAAAACGAAAAGAAAAGGGACACAACGGGTTGCCTCTTTACACACAAGAATCAATAACCGATTCCTTGCATTACGAATGCAAAGAATAACTGAAAGTAATTAGACTTAGTTTATGATATCATAAAAAGGAAACAATGCTCAACGCTGCGCGCAAAATTGAATGACGGCAAAATCTCGCGTAATAGTTCGTATGCGACGCTATATCATCTGGATTGGAGAATCTTAAGCAAATAGTACAGTCATAAGTTGTACAATCTGTCGTGTACAAGTCACAGTAGCTTTCCACTGTAAACAAGACATAACGCTTAGTATGTGAAAAACGGATACAAGTTGCTTAAAATTCCAAAATCTCAAAAGGATAAACGGCCGATCATTCATCGCGACAGGAGAGAAAGAGATAGTTCCTTTCTTTTATTTTTTTTCTCTTTTAGGAAGTCATATTGTTAGCGCGTCTGCCGAGATCGGTCGTGGTCGTAGTCGGTTCTACAGAAGAGAGGCGGTCAAAACACAATTAATTCTAAATAGATCTCGCGCGTCACATCGCGCCACTTACAAATTAACGGTCCTGTTGATGGTAACCGACTGATTCTGCACTACCTTCCCTTCGAACGAACTGTTGCTCGCTCGACGTGGCCAGCCGCTGCCCTTTACTTGGCTCGTCGCCATCGCCATTTTCAATCCTTTAAATGGAAGCTTCCCGGTTGTTTTTTAGTAATTCGTAGCTATAAACTGTTCTAATTCTAAACTGAACGATCGTACTGATCGTAAGAATCAGGCAATACCGCAATGCAATGGAATATGAAGCAATGGAGTATGGATGGACGCCGATAGCCGATTCGCGCGACCACCATAGACATAATATCTCTAGACTGCGCATTCGAGGAATGGGGATCGTCCTCATTTAAGCCTATTCTACAATAGTTATAAGTGGTTATAATTGTAAGAATTGATCAATTACAGTATCAAATATTCTCCTCACATTTGACTTGATTAGTCAATTTAACTATACTTACGACTATTGTAGAATAGACTTAGGGAGCGTTTATGTTAACCGTATACTGTATGCCGTAATCTGTGACTGAATTGACTAATCACAGTCAAGTAGTTTGACCACGGAGTAAGGGTCAAGGGACTCCATACAATAAAAGGAACAAGAAACAGAGAATAGAGAATAAGAATTTCAACCTATCAGAAATGCATTGTGGAATACATAGTTTCTGATAAGAAGGAGATCAAACTCAAGCAACTGGTCACGAAAAAAATGGATTTGAAACATGGTATAGGAAAACCCATGAAAAATTCCGTAAATGGGATTGTTAAGCTCCGCCCCGAATAATAAAAAGCGGTAAATTTAAATGCGAAAGTTGACCATTACTGATGTTCTTCTGTCTTCTCTTTATTTAGTTTTCCGACTCAGATAGTACAAAGTCACAGTACTTTGCAAATTAATGGTTTAAAAATCGTTTGAAGTTCTCTTCGAGGAACAGAGACTTTTATTGACCGTTGCACATCGTAAACGTGCATATATTATAATCAAAGCTCCTCACTTCCAAAATTACTGTCCGGAGCGGAGTCTAATCTTCCAACTTTGCGACATGTGTCTGAAGTTGATTACTGGCAATCCATGTGTTTATAGTAAGTCAAAGGTCAAGTATTTCCCTCTCATTCGACTGTAGAAAGGGAAGATGATTGATTAATTAGCGATTCGCTAATTGACTTCTATTGTAGATCCCGTATTACGGCCAATATAAACGCTCTTTTAGGGTAAAATCACATGCTAATATACCTCATGGAACTCAGTCTAACGCAGAATAATGCTGATTGGTTGCTTCTATGACGCATTCTTTATTCTGCAATCGTTTTCCGCACCGTGTGATTTTATTTTAAGGATATGGTCCCATGGTGCAGAATTGCAATATGGAATTGATGGAATGCTCGTGATTGGTCGTGACTTCATTTCGCCGATTCTGTTGTTTTTTGTTGCGCAAATATATTTCTTTTTGTAGATTCTGCTTGTGTGCGTGTGCATACACTGGGGTGCATCCAGTAATTACGTTTAAATAATTCTGAAGTGCTTTAAGTGTGCAGTAGCCTTAGGGCCAGTTGTTCCAGCTTTTGATAAATTTTACTTGTGAGATAAATCTGGTAATACGCGCATATGAGTGAATAATCTTGCTACTTATCCAACAGATAAAATTTATCAAAAGATGGAACAACCGGCCTTAAGGCGATTAGAAATTTCACGTTTTCATTAACATATCGCACGATTCCAAATATGGCGCTAACCAATTTCAAGGGTGAATTGCTATTGTCTTATTATAGTGACTCTAGTTTTGAGTCACTTTAAGATCACTCTATCAACCTACTTTTGAATTGGATAAAAGTTGTTCCGCATGCGCACTGCAAAATTACATGCTTAAAGTCGGTTCAAAAGCGTTGATTTTAAAATGTAAGCTTCAGATTGACTGTCGCAATAAACTTCGATCAGCTTGCAACTAATGTAGAATCGGCTTAATTGGACAAAGATTAAGGTTAAGTTCCACAATTATTAAAAGATTCACTTGTTTTTGAAGAAAAAAATAGAAAATTTAATGATTAATAAATCTGATTTTGATGTTATGCTACTGGAAAATTTAATAATCTGCGGGAAGGCTTTTGTGATTGGTCAGCGCTAATTGTACATTTCAGAAATTCCGCTCCATAGGACCGCACACTTAGGGTGCTATTATATAAAACGTGGAAACGCAGAAACGCGGAAGACAAAATTAACTAAACTTTATTAAATTTCCACGCGTTCTGTTTCGCCTGTTTTGACCTAATATTACTAGAAATGTAGGCATTCGCATCTACCATTTTTATTCCTTTTCCTCTTTGTTCTGTCCCCAGAGAGACTTTACTTTAGATTTGTTCGCACGCTCCAACACGCTCCTCACGCTCCAATATCAGTGACCAATGTTCTAATACGTTATGCTCTGGCTTATTCGATTCCGTTTTGTTTAAACACAACCGCTGTAATGAAATTCCTAGAGATGTTCGCCCTTCAACGGCTGAAAACGGAATTCGTTCGTGTCGTGAACGTTGAATCATCTGAATCTCACTGCTCCCACCTCCATCTTACCTGTGATCTAAGTGCTCTCTGGGTTAATTTGGATCACAAGTAAGATGGCAGTTGGAGCAGTTGTATTCATGTGTTTTAATGTTCAGTGACACGAACGGATTTAGGAACAAGTCATCTAATTTAATCCGTGACATCACTCGAACGAGTCGGACATGTGCCTGTTTCGTTTTGGGTATTTTATGTTACCTCAATTGTTTGAAAAGCGTTTTTATATAAAATAAATGCGTTTTTAATAAATATAAAAATTATAAATTAAAATGTCAAGGCTTTTTTAAAAAACGAGCAAATGTAGTTAACTAATAAGATTCGTCTTTTATTACATTCGTATAACACTATAAATTTCAACTTACAAAGTATTCATCAGTGATAATAAAGAAAACGTATTTATGTATCCCATCAACGAACTAACATATGATAAAAACATAATAAAAATTATCGCTCTAATCTTATTTAGTTATTCCTGCGTTAAGATATTACGAATCAAAATAAATATCAAGTCAGAAGTTTGAAAATCCATAATTGTAAAATTGTGTAAAATTGATTCTTCAATTGTTATCGAGAATCGATTGTTATCGAGAAAATTCGATTATTATCGAGAGCTCAATCAACAATTTCATATAAAACATCATTTCAAACGAGGATTTTTTTCAACTACTATATTCTGTATCCTACTATATTCTGTACAATTAAATGTCAATTTCTGAAAAAATTATTATAAAAATTATTATATTTAATTAAATATTATATTTAATTAAATAAATTATTTAAAAAATTATTATATTTAATTCAACATTGATGAGAATTTATTTTTCACTTACGTTCACGACATCTAGTCGCCATATTGACTCCGATGACGCGACGTGTTAGAGCGTGTTGAACATGTGGAGTGACGCGACGAACTTCTTGTGACACGGCCTTTAAAAATCTAACTTTACCGCACCCATAATTGTAGTGCGGTCATAAAGAACAGATTTCAATTCTAGTAAGTTAAATTGGGTTAAGTGCTAACACTGTCGACGCGACAGTGAAAAGCGTCTTTTTGATCTGTCAAAAAAATTTCTTTATAATTTACGCTAGTGAGAAAACGCTATCACGGTTTTTTGAGACATAACATAATACACGTAACGATAAAAATTTTCCAATGAGGCAAGCGCTGTTGCTTTTGTATATTTAGGAGAAAAAAAGGAGAAGAAGTACATATATGGACTTCTCGGCACTATATTTCCGTTATTTACTCTTCTAAAGTATATTGAAATCATGGAAACATGTCTGATCGATACCACAGAGGAGGGTGGTGAGAAAATCCAAACCAATCTTCCAATCCAAATAGTAAGAGTTCCAGTGAAACATGCCAATCTAGGAATACGAAGTCATGCAATGTAAGTTTCTCATAAAAAAGAATTATGTCTATTTATATGAAATATATTTATAATATATTTATGAAAATTATAATATTTCACAGGGACATGAGTACAATGGTAGAACTCACATCGTTTAGCACTCTAGGAAAGATACAGCCCTTCTTAGTGACTATCACAACTACTGCAGCTTTGTTAGTAGACTTACATTGTCACCTAACGGACAAAGAAGTTTGTGGCTATTTGGGTGGCCATTGGGATATTAATTCACACAGTATATTTTATTCTTAATTATGTGATGTATATATATATATATATATATATATATATATATATATATATATATATATATAATATAT
>Ga0157363_1004255_pt1 | contig 13152 bp, 7 predicted proteins | sample AttsexASBM1_FD_111477 | JGI IMG/M metagenome (GOLD analysis project Ga0157363, IMG submission 111477) | Fungus gardens microbial communities from leaf cutter ant in Ribeirão Preto, State of São Paulo, Brazil - Atta sexdens ASBM1 | ecosystem: Host-associated > Fungi > Mycelium > Unclassified ...
ATTGGACAATTATTAGGAGAATCTCTTTAGCTTTTCATATCGTTGCGGCGGTTTTACAATACGGCTAATAATTTTCGATTCTCTGCAAAACATGTTACAATATTTTGTATATCTATTCAAAGATACAGAAACGTTCATTTCGATATCCTCTATTGCTGGTTATCGATTATTAATTTCCTCTGATGGCCGAACGATAAATGTAATACATAATAACGAAATATGTGATATCTAATTATATCTTCGTTATATTTGTTGAATTATAGACGCGAATTTATGTCGCTGTAATGCTCGGCGGTGTATATCAATCAACCTATTTGCATTCAATCCGGCAAGTTCGCATGTACATCCTGGTTAGTTGGCTTTGCTATAGCCATGATGGAAATTACATGACGTTAGTGTATACAATAACTGCGTTTGAGTAAAATAATTACGTCAATGGAAAATTTATAAAAGCCTCTAAAACACTGAATCGAAACACAGATTTTAAAATAAAACAACGATTACAACCGTGCAAAGGTCTCCAACAGGTAAGAATTATTTCCAGTTTTTATTTCAAAAAATGAAACATGATATCAATGAGTTAAATAATTATAAAAACTTTTTCACCCCTTTTTGATAATAACAACTTTTTTTTTATAATAACATAAAATTGGGGCCAATTTTACATATATTTTTAAATTCTTGCATTTTCAATTTAAAATAACTACAATTTAATCAAAACTTTTTAGTTACAATTTGAAAATAATATGGTAAATGTAATTTAATTCACAATATTGTTATATGGCGATATGCAAATCTCTTGGGCGATGCGATTTTGTCATGCGTATTGTCAAAATTGATGTAATCATCGTAAAAATTAGATTGTAACCGAAAATTTGCGACTCGATTGTTGGCTAAACAGGTATTCTTTCGAGAATATAAATAATCGAGAGTTGTTGATAAGTTCGTTAATTATGATGACGTGACAAAGATCATAAATCAAACCGTTCACTTATCATTTGTTCTGGACTTCTGGATAACGAAAGAGATATTTAATACGCAATAATAATATTATATAATAATATTATTTATGAGTCAGATTCAACTATCTTATTTTTGCAAGTGTTGCGTTAATAATACGATGATTGTAAACTACGTTGTCTTTTTGAATATTTAGATTTTCAGCCATTTTTATTTTTTATCGCAATAAAGGCTTGCTCTGTGGCTTGTCGTCACGCTTGTCGCCACAGTTGCTATTGTTGCTGCAAATAAAAAGGATAGGCCCAAGGGGAAACATTGAAACATTGTTCGAAATCCAATCTGACACTACTAATTCGGTTCACTCAAATATTTACTCGTATCTATACACGATTTTTTTTCATCCCGTTGGCAAATAGAATTTTTTTTCTCCTCGTTTCTCTACAGTCCGCTTCTCCATAAATTTTTTTATAAGAATGCGTGAACAATTTTTGAATCGTAAATAATTGAAAATAATATGCTCTCTGCTGAACTTTCGAGAAGCAATTAAACGTAGTTTTACTGCCTGTTCAAGCGAACAGTTGTCTTTTTCAGAATTTTTAAACAAAGATTTCAGCTTTTATATTTAATATTAAATACCAGTATTAAATATGAAATATCCAGGACATTTCAATTCCTCGTTTTTGAAAATGTTATTAATTATTACAGACAGAATAAGACTGAAAATATGACACTGAATAGAAATTATATTCTGATATAATTATAAGATACAAAATAAAATGATTCGATGCAGACTTGAAACTTACTGGGATTTGTTAGGCTTTTATATTTAAGATTCTTTTAAGTACAGTCATAAAATGTCGTAAATCAATCCAAATAAGATCATATTAAAATGTTACTTAACACAGTCTTGAAATAAGAACTAACTACATGAAAAGAATTTTGTTGTCTAAAAATGTCTAAAAATTTAGATGCAGATCTGAAAATAATTTTATTGGACCCATCAAAATAATTATGTAAAAAACTCAAGCTGAGCAATATTACAAAAAGTTTGACAGCAATTGAATATTTTACGTAATTATTTTGAGTCCGACAAAATTAAATTCTTTTCAGATTTGTATGTTAAATTTTTAAGTATCTCTAAAATCGTCTTTTCGTATATAAATATTGATCTTAGAATTAATAAATTACAAGTTATAACATACGCGCATTTCATTTTTCTGTGCAATATTAAACTCATACTATTATACATCGTATGAACTCGATTATCACCCTCGTGTGTATTATCAGTACTCGTCGCACTTGTTTTTGCGAAATTGGATTTCGATGATGCGGCAATGATACAAATGTTTCGCGTTGCACCGATAATGAAATGGCATTTATATTCCACCGTTCCCAATGCGATTAAATTAAACATCATACGCATTCTTTTTTGCGTGATCGCGTCGAAAATCCAACATGCATTCGCGAGATAGATACGATCGCGAAATAATTGTGAATTAGCCGTTTGCATGATGATATTTCGAGTGGAGCGCTAGGGAGCAGAAGATTGAAGATGAAACGTCGAATGAAATTCTTGTCGAATGCCAGAAAAGAATTTTTTCGCGAGCATATGTTGGCCGAAACAGCTTATACGTTCGTTCGTGTCTTTGAATTTACATGAGCTTTAAATTTCCACTGGCTGCTCCGTTCATTTCTGCGCGCTGCACTCGCTATAAGTATTCTTAGAGACGAAGAGGGTCGTCGTAAGTGCTCGCACTTTTACCTCTGTTTTGCGAATTTTCGGGCAGCCTGTTTTGGAGATTAAATTCCTCACTGGAAAAGAAATTTCAATGTACTTTTGACGAATTTTTAAGATGAGTGAAATCTCATTCGAGTATACGAGAAGCAAGAATGAAACGCTCTGTTGCACTTTTACGAGCTGTTCTACTTTTCGTTGTATCTTTGTCGCATGTTTTTAATCCCGACGGACTTGAAAGCAATTCGTTACGATGTTTGCTTCCGCGATTTCAGATTGGCAACAAGTACGGTCTCTATTTAGAAGCAAAATATAGAAACGTCTTATCGTTTGATATTATATATTTTGTTGAAAGTGAGCAAAAGTATTCTCTTGAAGGAACGTGATATGTTGGATGGAATTCGTTTGATAACGACATAAATTAAAGCTAATTACGCTTTGTAGCATGTCTTTGGAGTTAACTGCGAATAAAACGGCAGGTCAGTTTTCATTTTTCATTCATGAACCTTTAACTTCGCTGGGGAAATATACGGCGTTCAAACGCAAGCTCGGAATCCGAATTGAAACGGTTGATAAAAGAGTGGCGGCGCGAAGTTACCTTGTAATCACCAAACGGTCGAAAGTTTATGAGAGCTATGCACTTGTAAAATATCGTAATTTGCCATCTTCTGGATTATGACTCATAAAGTTTTAACGCTTGGAAAAACGGTGTTAAATAGGTACCGTATTCTATTCGTTTCGCGACGCGACGAAAGGTGAGTTAATTATCTCATTTCCCGAGTTCCTTATCGGAACATTTATTCCGTATGATTCGCCGTTCATAAAAATTCATGGCATAATTAGCAATATACTTGATGGACTGTGCGGTCGCGATAATTTGTCATTGTAAAGAATACGCTTTATTATAAAGTCGTTAGCGTAACGTTCGCGAGGATCTTAAAGTAAGATTAGCTAACTAAACCATAAAAAAATCTTTAAACTAATAATAGATTAGTATAGATTTTTAATTAACTTAGGAGATTATAGAAAATTTATTTTCTTTTCTTTCGTTATTGAAAAACATAAGCTTTTTTGCAGAGTATATGCTGCAGAGAAATTTATTTACAAATATTTGTATAAATTATACGTTTACATTGCAAAATAAAAATATAGTGAATGCTGACAGCAATAGAGAATAATTTATATCACAGTACAGAAAAGTTTTCAACCGTCAAGCACTGGGGAAATTATTCAAGAAGTAACGAGTTACTCTTTTTTGTTTTGAATATTAAATGATCCTATAATCTTTATTTACTTGATGCAAAATTACTCCATCAGTGCAACCTGACTCGATCTTGCGGTATCCTCTATCGCGCAATCTAAGTTAGTATCTATATGAAACAGCCTAATTGCGAAATAAACCCACACTTAAGCAGTTTAATCCTTCCGTAATTGTTATCTCTTGTTACTAGGACGTAATTACCAAGTTTCTTGACCTTCCCACATATTCTCTGCATTTCAATCTGATACTTCCTGCAGTCTACAGTCGCTTTTGGCCAGTGGAAAGGGTAACATCGCTGTATTAAAAATGATTAGAATAGCTCTTTAATGCAGTAGTTATTAGCTCTTAAATGTTGCTTGACTTTTGGATGAATATTCTAGTATTTCCTTAGAAAAAATATCTAATTCCTGATTTCAAAATTATGCAAAGAAACTTACTTAAAGAAGCTTCCCGCACATTTTTTAAAATTCTTAGTGTAATGTTGTACGTAGATCAAGTTCTGTAATTCTAGAATTTTAAAAAAGCTATTATTTTACTGCCATGATTGTGTTTCCAGAAAGTTTGTTTGAATACTGAGAAATGTATTGTTGTGTATCGTGTTTTGTGTCGATGAGTGACATCGATGCTTGAACAATGATTAAGCTATGAAAAATATGGGAAAACATAAAATGAAGAGAGCGAATCGAGTAGTTTATAACGGAAACCGCTTTTCGTTCAGTTTACGAATTCGAAAGTGCAATAAGGTTTGAAAAAAAGACCGTGCTTTGTAACCTAAAGTAAAGTTCAATAACTTCAGGATAGATTCTTGCTGTTGAGTGTAAGTATAAAATGTTTGAGGGAATTTCGAAGAAAATTGCGAAGATTGCGATTGTAATTGCCGCGTTTGTCGGGTCTTACCTGATGACGTGCAAGCATCGCACTCATATGAAAGACGAGTAAACAGTGATTACATTCAGTAGACATTGCCTGTAACGTATACATATCCATTCGCGTCTCGCACTCATACTCATGTGTATCCACTCGTTTACGTCGCGACGTTTAAGTTTTCTGATAGACACGATATTGAGAATATCGTATCGCAGAATTTATTATACAAATTGCATGTACCTTTCAGTTCTCATCAAACACGTTCCTAATACTGTTTTATGTATAATCACGAAATGGATAATCAGAGTAATAATGATTGGAATATGTATGTTCAATGATCTTTTTTCCGGATTGTGTTTACGTGCACCATAAAATTTTGCACGTGTATTGTTTAGTATAAAATATGCCATCCAAGGTTAAAAATGACATTTAATTACTATTTTTATTAAAAGATCTTAAAATATTGAAATGGGTCAATATTAATCTTAATTTATTACACAATTAATAATACGTATAATTATGTTAATGTTAATGTAACTTCATTAATTCTATTTATCTATTTTAATTCGATCCATTATTATGTTTGTTGAGAACATCGGCGTAGCGACTAGATTCGCTATCGAACGATAAGTCGAATAAACAATTTGTACCACTCGTTCGATCGCACGAGAAATGATTTCGAATTGTTCTTTAATTTCGATAGCAGCTGAACTTGCTTTCGGCATTATTATGACAAGCGTTAGGAAAGAAGAAAGAAAGGATCTAGACGGTCTTGTCGCGAATGAAAGAGGGTATGACGTGCGAGGAGTTTTCCATTTCGCTGTTGCTCAATCGGGATCTCGCGGAGATTGATATTTGTGTTTCCTCGAAAGTCTTTTCTGATTTTTACTGATTTTTTAAAATCTTCCACATATTTACAAATGATCGCGTGCCGCATACTATGTGAGTTTAGTAAAGTCAAGTTATAAGCAGGTCGAACATGAATATGGGAATAGGAATAAAATTTTGGCATAACGATTTGTCAATTTTACCGATTCATGATGGACGATCGAGTTAAACGGTCTACAATGAGATTTTAAAGCATAAAACTTAAATTTTACGCCTTAAGCTATAAGAAAATAGCAAATCGTAGTCTACCATTCTCCTCTTCTTCGATTGGGCAATTTCTTACGATTTAAGTCTTAAAACTGAAATTTCATGTCTTATAAAATCTCGTTGTAGACGCCGTATTACAGAACGGCACAATCGAGCACTATGACTCTTATCCATCCCGATCTAGACCGCTATTTGATAAAGTCGATATCCTTGCGCTCGAAAGATCGCTCGAAAGATCGTGGTCGTAACAATTTGAAATAAAATGGATTTTGAAAAGCCAAATGTCTTTTGTTTAGACAAACGTGTAGCTTTTCCTTCTCCTCACGAGATAAAAATGAGTATAATGAATAAAGTCATATAAAAACATGATTGTAGGAAAAATATTGTAAATTAAAATAGAATAGCAATCGTTTTTTAACCAAATATTACGAAAATTAAGATGTGTACCTCGGCTTGAACTGCAAACGTAAGTTATATGTGAGTTTTATTCTGTTTTGATGAATGCGCAATATAATTAGAAAATAATAACGCAAACATTTGATATTTTTCAGAGAGAAATATTGTGAGAGATTATAATAAATTTTATTTTGTGAAATTGTACAAAAAGAAGATAGGAAAAAAATTTGTTGTTTTTTAAGCTCCAATTATTTGTTAAGAACAAGAAAACTCCTCACAGCGTCGAATTTAGCTTTGTCGAAGTAGGTAGGTAGGAAAGGTGGATCGGTACCTATAAGTGGCACCGCCTCGGAGGTTCGCGTCAACACGTGGGCCACCAGCAGGGAAAACACCGTCTGTGACAACAGGATGGTTACACCTGCAACATCATACACACACACACACCCGCCTGCTATTCGTATTCTGCATATCGGCGTAGACGACGTGCATGTGTGGAGCCAATCGATCAATCGATCGATCGACTGTATGTACTTTCCTTCACTGCTTCTTTTGTTTTCGAAAATCGTTTCTTGAGAAGAAGGGAGGATCTCTCTCTATGAGAGTATTACGCGAGTAGGAAAAACTCAAGGAAAACGTGGGTAATTTCCGCGAGAGGAAAAACGGAGGCCGATGCTTTCGCGGAACTTCGCGCGTTGTGCACTATCTGACTGGAACTGCGACCATTACCACCGGCCGCGATGCAAACATTTTCCACGCTGCCCCCCTTTATATTTTCTTTCCTCTTTTCGTCGCAACCATTGCAGAATTTACAGACGAACTTCGCAGAAGTCGCGCGAATTTCAACGGCGCCATCGAACCGGCGCTTCGCGAGAAATCCGACAGAATACGTGGGTGGCTTTCGCAGAGTCGTAGGAGATAGAGATCGCGGTGAGAGAAGATGAACAACCTTGACGGCTCCCGGAAAATCCGACAGTTCTCCGTAAATTGATGCTGCTGTTTTTCCAACGAAACGCTGCGTCGGAGCGAGCGTAATTCTGGGCACTTTGTAATAGATCACTCCGAATCCTCATATGGAAATGATCGCGGCACGGTCGGAAGATATTAAATCCACCGACGAAATATTTATGTATGTGGAACAGAAATGCCAAAACAAACTCATTGCATTCATGCTTCGAATAAACAAACGATCCCTTCGTGCGTAATAAATAAATCCTTAAACGTCGGGAAAGAATACGTACTTTTTTTTTTTACGATTCATTAATATAGTAGACGATTTGGTACCATTAATTACGATCGACTTTAATCACCGGCAAGAAATAAAGCTCCTCGCACGCGTGCACGTCGTCTGCGCGACAAAAATCCAGATGAATTACGTTCAATGACAAAACGATTTCCGTTTTTTAAACTTCTTATCTTAACTTCTCATCCAAACAGTCGTTTTTCTTCAGGGATGGAAAGGATCGTCACCGGTAGTGCGCCCAGGTCGTTTGCTTTCAGCCTTAGATTGGACTTTGTAAGAGTCGATATATTCCAAAGATCAAAGGGCTCGCACGATCTATCTACTGAACTGACCGATAAATCGGCGTGGACTTGAAAAGCCGTAGAATCGCAACATGTATCCGATTGTTTGACATGCTGCCGTTTACTCGATAAACCGACGAGCAAAGCAGTGCCGATGCTCGAAACGGACGAAACCGTTTTGTTCATTCGTCGATCAGTATCCAAGAATCGATTCACGCTGATCCCTTAAATCGGCTTGTTCATCTTCGAACGCGAGGATTTAACGGCATCTTGCGAATACGTGGAATTCCAGAGAAACGCGGTATGCGGCTATCCGTTCAATTGAAAATTCACGACTAACCGATTTTCCCAATAAATTCGCGCGCGCGTCGATCTCCGCGCCGATTCATCGTTGCATTCCTCACAAACTAAGAAATTCGCATGAACTTTAAAGCTGCTCGTTGCGTGGAAGCGTGTGATAGGGGGGTCTCGCTGGCACCAAGATTGGATCCGTACGTGCGCCGACTTCATGATAAAATTATGGATTATGTAAATCCAACGAATAAGGAGGCCGCGTCACGATCTTGTTTCGGAAGGAATTGTCTATCCGTGTCATCCATCTCTGTGTGACAATGGAGATCCGACTTTATTGTTCCGTCAGTAACAAATGTCTTTTTATCACAAATATTCTACAATATTCTATAACATTCTATAATATCTTTTAATATTCGGAGCGCAATTCGTTTCGCTATTATTATTGTTGCAGCTGATTAATTCTCTTATTATTTTCATTGTAAATTGAACAATGAGATTAAGGATCGTTTTCGCAGTTGATAATCTTATAAACCTTTTTGCTTCTTTCTTCTTTCGCGCCGGAAATCAATCTAATCCCTTAATCTCGGCGGGGCTATTCTTTCGTCTGATCGATACGAGATTTTCCCGGTTCAATGGCAACGCCCTTTTACGATATGTTTGCTGGAACCTCGTCGCCTAATTTATTCTCAATTTTACACTTTTTGTGTTACTTGAGCGGATTTTCATTAGGGACCGCGTCCTTATTAACGTGAGAGTGTTTGTGAGTTCCTCGCGGTTTCAGCGAGAGTTCGGTCGTCAAGAACGGGGTATATCGTCGATGAATATTTCAGCACGATTGCTCACGTGAGTTATTCCATTCCTTCGTGCGAAAGCCCTTTTATGACGGTCCCTGGTGAGATACTTGCAAGCGTGAGCTCTAACACGTAATGACTTTTATCAACTCCCGTTCTTAAATGATAAACGAGCGAGATTGATTATCGTAGATCTTTAGGATGTATCTTTAACTTCAAGAAGCAAAAACGATCCACGCAGCAAACGAGAGTTGATAAAGCCTGCGAGTGTTGACGGTTGCGATATCTCGCTTTGCACGATCTGAATCTTACCTCTTGTCCCGATAAATCGTTATCACGGGTACGCATCGTCTTGAAATAGAGGAATAGGCGGAAGCAGGAAAGTGAAAGACGAGGGGGAGAATCGTGAGAAGATAGAGTGAGAAGAAAAAGTTAGAAAAGAGAGAAGAAAAAGAGAGATGAGTGGTTAGTAATGGGATATGTCGAGGTCGAAGATAGACCGCTAGAGAATTCCGCGGGAAACCGACAGAAAATGAGATAAAGTGGAAGGCGTAGCGTCGAGAAGAAAAAAAAGAAAGAGAAAGAGAAAGAGAGAGAGAGAGAGAGAGAGAGAGAGAGAGAGAGAGAGAGAGAGAGAGTGGACTGGAAAAAGGGGTGAATGGAAGCTCAAGCTGATTCCATTTGCCTGGGATAATGTCGGCAGGTGTTGGAGCGTATTGCGCTAAATATCGCCACCTGGGAACGGGAATGAAGACAGATACGGTCTATAAAGCGTGAATTAATACACCCGTGTAATTGCGCGCGACCGGGCCTCGTAATTATTGTCACTGTTTTGTCGTAAAGATCGAAACTCTCGCATCGCGACCTGAAATACGGCGAGAGCCGAATCCGGACCGGAAAAGGTGACATTTTCTCGCGCATTTAAATATTGTAATGTTTATAAAACGCAGATAATGCAAACGCGTGAACAGAAAAATTAACTTTTTTCGATCTGACCTACAATCGAGATTGTATCCATTATCTAACAAATAAACGAAACGTTATCTCCGTAATGTCTTATTGTGACAATCAAATTTTTTTATGATTGTTAAAATAGAATTTAGATTCTGTTCATATTACAAAGAGAATAATCAATTTTAGAGTTTCTCTCGCGCGTACAATAGAAATGGAGATTTTTAGAACGGAGGATTAGAAGTCATGTATGGAAATTGCAACGCGCGACGCTCATTACGTTCGCGAGGTCATTTCCAAAATGAGAAGTACCGAGTGCTAAAGAATATTTTAACAAAGCTATCTCTGAGAAGAGAGAGAAGAGAGGGGTCACGAGCGCCATTAGCAATGCAATCCCGGCGCCGTCATACTCGTCTGTATTCTTTTACCGTCTGAAGCAACAAGATCCGTATGTGGCCGACACGTGGCACGCGAGTCCCGATTAATTAGGTCGAGTTCGCCGAAATATGCATCATACGCAGCAACGTTTCTCAATGATATCGCATCCGTAATCCGTGCACAAGGTTACTGCTCGTTATCAAATAACTGCATTATATGTATATAGTATATATGTAGGTAATACACGTTTATATACATATATATATATATATATATATATATATATATATACCGTTTGTACGAAACATATCAACACCAACCAACAGACATTACACGTGTATACGTAACGTAGATATGTGGAAAGCATAAGTGTTACAGGCAATGTCCGAGTACACAGGCATTTTCAGAAAACCCAACGAACCAGCAGCTTGCAAGGTGAAAATGAAGAAACCAGGACAGAAAGAGAGAGCGAGCGAGCGAGCGAGCGAGCGAGAGAGAGAGAGAGAGAGAGAGAGAGAGAGAAAGTGAGGATAGCGACAGTAGAGAGAAAGTAGACTCAGAGATTGAAAGAAAGAGAATAAGACATAGACAGATATAGACAGAAGTGTAAATTGATTCTCTGGTAATTATGCAGCGGCAAACGGTGACAAAGAAACGATAAAAACGAAGAGAAGCTCGCCAGAGACAAATAAATCGGTCAGATTGCATCGGTACTCTGTCGCAAGAGATGTAAACGTTTTCCAATGTGATAGTGTGACGACAATAAGGATGACAGAAAAAAAAGGAAAGTTAATGATACCGAATGTGCCTGATGATATTGATAATATCGACTCATGCAAGTGAACAAATCGCGAATTATATTGCGTTAAAGAGAAACGAAGAAGCGAATGAGAGAGAGAGAGAGAGAGAGAGAGAGAGAGAGTGCGTTTATACGTATATGGTGTATGCGTTTTTGTTTGTGCGTGTTTTATGTACGTTCATGTATGCGCGCGTATCTACATGTATGTAAATTATTCGTCGGGTGAAACATGTATATTTTTTTTATACGGTTATTCGCGCCACACGGACGGATAGACGGAGAGCGCCGGGTATTTTTAAATATTTGACAAATCGGAAATCGAGTTCCCCCGGAAAGACACGCGGAATGGCTCGTCGATTCTCCTCGCCGTTGTGCTCGTCGGAAATTCAAGTTGACGGCGCCGTCGACCTAACTGGAACAACGGCTCGTCTTTATCGCGATTACCAGAGGCCGCGGAAATGGGGGCAAGTGCAACGAGGTGTTCCGTCAAATTCAATCGCTTTTAGAGTCGCGGCGTTATTCTATCCGAGTGTTCTAAAAGCGCCGAGTTCCTTGGAGAAAGCGAGAGAACGATGTTTAATTTCTCTCAATTTCCTTCTGTCCTACTCGCTCTATCTACTCTTTACAACGACTTCTTCTTTCTGTGATTTTCGCGAAATTTTCGCGCGGTAACGCGTGATTAAACACAAGTCTTCTCGTGATTAAACACAAGTCTTCTTCGACGTAATGCGTCCTTGACGTCTATAGTATAACACTGTTTAGCAGCTAATATACCGAACGGTATATCGTATACGCATGGCTAAGGAAAATGGAAGAAAAAATAATACGAAAGAAGAAAACTGAGAAAAATATTTTAATGAAATTTTTCCATCACGGTAGAAGCGATGGAAAGTTTAAATAGAGCTCCTTTCCATCTTGTTAAAACGTAACGATGTAATACTTTTTTTAATTATTTTTTGCACCATTTTCCCTGCATACGCGTAAATTTTTGCTGCTGAATATATATTAAGATTATTTCGTCGGCGACGAATGTAGCTGAAGAAGCTGCCTGTGATAGTACTTACCTCAAATCGATATTTGCTCTTTTTATGAAATTAATGGCTCTGCGTGACTTCTTTGCGATTTGCATAGAGTCCATAGTTAGTCGAGTCGTACAAACAACCGACAAAAATTGTTATTTTTATAATTGTGTCGCGTGTAATAAAAGAAAAAAGGGAGTTTCGATTCGGGATACAACTCTATGACGCATTTTTGAATTTTCTTCGGCAAAGTGTAAGGCGTGTATAATTGTAAATTTGCCCGAATAATTGTAAATTTGCAGTTATGTACTTCGCAGGCGACGTAAACTGCAACTGTTAAATCTATGAATGAGAAAACCGTATGCCGCGTGTAAGATCGTCGAATCAAGGAAAACCGAGCATTGCATTTCAATTATGTTCTCTACGGGATAAAGAATCATCGCGTTTAACAGAAAACATGTTTCCAATCTCGAGGGTTTCCTGGAGCTTTAAAAAAGAATCTAAAAAAAAGCATTTCGATCGATGAATTAATCATCGGTGTCCGTAGAAAAAATTACTCAAAGTTGCACGTATATCTAAAGAATCTTCGAAAAAAAGGCATGTAATTTCGTGATATATATAGATATCCAGACATCGAGAAATTGCGGAAAGCTTACAATTAGACATCTAACAGATATTCGCGAATTCGAAACACTGTACGGAAAGAACGGTCTTGTTAAATCTAAAAATTTAACTTTTTATACAAATTTATGAGAATAATTTTATTATTAAAATAATTATGTAAAACGCTCAAACTGTTGCTAGAATATTAAAACTGTTTACAGCATTGTCATCAATGCTCAAGTATTCTCGTTCTTTATCATTTTTATATTCTCTTTAAGAAATAATTCTTTTAAAAAAAATATAAAATCTATAAAGTTGGTTAAAATTTGGCACATTTATTCTTTGATATTTAAATATTTTTTACAAATTTTTTCAAACATAAATTATAAAAGACTTTTGTTAAAACTTTGCCATTTTTGCAAAAATTAATTTTTTAACTTAATTGTAGATCGAATGAGAATAAACTTATATAGATTAAGAAC
>Ga0157363_1004256_pt1 | contig 13146 bp, 5 predicted proteins | sample AttsexASBM1_FD_111477 | JGI IMG/M metagenome (GOLD analysis project Ga0157363, IMG submission 111477) | Fungus gardens microbial communities from leaf cutter ant in Ribeirão Preto, State of São Paulo, Brazil - Atta sexdens ASBM1 | ecosystem: Host-associated > Fungi > Mycelium > Unclassified ...
CCATAAGTATCCGTGTTCATCGAGACATGACCAATGTGAGCAACCAACGTATTATGATCACGAGAGCCCTTTACGACAAGCTAAGCTCGTTAATCGCGCGTTCCCCCGCGGCTGGTATCAACACCACCGCGTAAAACAGCCCATCGATGACTTGCGACGTCACGTTCACGTTAACATCGAGCAATGCTTGCGGCAATGACGTCACGGATGAAATAATAGACGGCCTCTCGACCTCTCCTTCTCGGCGATTCTCTCCGTCCTTCTCTCTTCAATCGAGAAGTTTCGTACGGTACCTTCAGAAATCGAGAAGAACGAGTGAGCGAGAGAGCGAGAGAGAAAGAGAGAGAGAGAGAGAGAGAGAGAGAGGAGAGAGAGAAAAGAAGAGATCTGCTCTCCCGCAGGGAACTAATAACCGGGTTTCACAGGCCTGTCTCTGCTACACACGCGCGCGTACCCGATTCCACCAGCACAAATCAATAGCGAGGATCAGGGGGTGAGGGGCCCGGGGGGGAGGGGGGAGGGGGGGCGATGTAACCCGGGACGGGTTTGCGAGGCACGCCTGTCAATGCAGGTAGCCGAACGACGAGGCGGCAGCGCGGTGGCTGTTATTAGCTTTCTTTTCTCGTAATACGCGCCCTGTCAGCGGCAGGAAATAAGAAGTATTCTGGCGCAGTTACTTTGTCAGTCGGGAAAGCGACAATAATCGCGGGTCCGCACCCTGGTCCCCGTCGCGACCGTATATGCTCGTATTCGCCCACTCTCTCTTTATCCTTCGATGTCCCGACCCCCTTCTCGTTTCTTTCTCTCTTTCTAGATGATTCTCAAGAGAAAGAAGGGATCACGGGAACTGGCTGTCGCGCGCGCGCGTACGCAAGCAAGAGCAGAGAAGTCGATTGAACAGAAATTGAATGATTGGAGGCGCGCCTCGAGGGCGCTTGATTGTTCATTCAAACAACAATCGTAATTGCATTACACGTCGCAGCGAGACGAATGGAGATAGAAGGGGGTTACTTGTGAGACACAGACGAGTAGTCGAAACGGTAACCGACGGTCCGATGGATCAATTTGTTAAGATTAAATCTCTGCAAAGTGCAAGAAGATAAAATACATATTTCATTTATGTCTATAACATTTAAGTATATCTTGAAATTTGAAAGTACATATTCCAAATGTTACATAACAAAATTTTTATAGACATAAAACATTTTTTTAAATAAAATAAAAATTTGTTACATACATTTTGCTTATCGAATAAATTTTCTTTTTTTCACTTCGATAAAAAATATACATATATATATATATATATAGATATATATATAGCTTTATGCGCGGAATCAACGAATTTATTTGTTTCATAATAAAGCCAATTCTATAAATATTACGATGAATATTGGGGTGGCTTTTATATATCGACAAGTGGCCACCACTGAGCACTTTTCGACTCTTCTATTCGGTTGCTTTCGACCAGCGGTGCTATGCTAACGTGATTAGCGCCACGAGTTTCTCAAGCACGTTTCACATCAACGGATTGACGATCGATACCATTTTTTTTTAGCGGCTACAGGCGACGCGTGCCATACGCCATCATTAGTCCGTCGAGGACCATTTTGCCGTTGGATGCGACGTTCTTGTTTCCGTTCGACTCTACTTCGTCTCGTTTAATTGTACCGTGGAGTTCTGGTCATGCGCGATTTGTTCGAGCACAAGAAAATGCTAGTCTAATAAGTTTATGTTTATTGATGCGATTGATTTTCCGCTATGCACGGATAAACATCTTCATTTATATTTATTGTATGTTAAAAATTATAAAGTGTATATAGTACGTTTGTCATTATTTTTAAACCTACATTTTTAATATTCAGATTTAATTTTTTCTTAGAAAAAATTCACCTTTTTCATGTATACTTATAAATAGAACAACTATAAAGCAAGTCAAAAAAAGTTTAAGCATAATATTCAATTCGATATCTTATTATTCTGTCATTACATCCCATTTTAGATATTGATTATATGTATTTGACAAGCAGACATAAATAAAATGCAGGCAGAGAAAAATTTATAAATTACACAATTTCGTAATCGTTCTGTATAGAAGGAATCTCTTTATTCAAGGTATTGTTGGTGTAACATCGCATTGAGCTAAGCTCATTGTCAGTTTGCAAATTATGAGGCTAGCTATTTTACGAGTCTCTCGAAATCGATGTATTACTCGGCGCGCATATATGCCTCAAGACTTCTCGAACAAATGCCGTCCAACATAAAGGAGGAGGTGAGAAGGAAACTAATAATTTGCTCAGTTAATATTTGTTCAGCTATATGTTCTTTTTCGAGTCGCTTCCTAAATCGAGGTTGACGCATTGTTACTGCCGTACGTTGTGATTAACATAATAATGTAAACACAATGACATGGCGAGCTTGACGGCCCGGGCAGTGTTTGAGCAGGTGAAAATTCCACCATGGCCGCGCGTAGTTGCGTAGGCGCCGATATGCGTTGAAAACGCGCAAGGCTTCTCCACAATCGCGTATATGCGTTCATCTACGTGTACACGTCGCATGTAAAGAGTAACAATTGTTTTCTAATTCAATTAGTAGAACCTCGCGAATTTTCGTCGCGACCATCTACGAAAAAACAATTCACATACATGCTTTCTTCATAATTTCTTTCATTGATTCAGAAATCCTCATGGAAATATTGCTGAAATATCTAAAAATTTAGTTAAAAATCTGAAAATAATTTTGGGATCATCCAAATTAGGATGTTTAAACTGATTATTAAAATGTTAAAATTGTTTGCAGCATTTTCACAAGCGTTCTATATAATTATTTGAGTGGTCCAACAAAATTATTTTTAAATTTGTATTTAATTAAATTTTTAGATACTTTAGCAAAACTGTTTTTTTTTTTCTGTTTTCATTTAACGTTAGTTCGTTGCTAAATGCACATAAGCACGTAAAAGTTATATAAAAATTTTCATTGCCAGAGACAGGCGATACAGATTCCAATTAATGTTAGAAACGATGTGTCTGACCGTTGTGTTGACTCGATCAGAGACATAAATTCGTAGGTCGTCATTTGACGGCAGAGGTTTGTGGACTTTGAAGTGCTATTTGCGCCACGCGAAGGTATCAATTTATCCTAACACATGTGCATCTCGTGTCAACAACGCTGGAAACACCCTGGCCTTATGGTTTCAGTTTTAGAAAATGGCAATGTTACATGATATATCGATGAAAAAACTATCAGGCCGCAGTTAAGAGTGGCTTTTATCTCCCGCTGAATACGTCTGCTGTACGCCGAGAAAAATGTATACCGGAGATTTCTCATTTCCAGGTAATTAATTTACAATGAACCGGACGAAAGGGGGAGCTAATCCTTGTTGCGAGGGTTATTTATGGAGTCGAGCCTCTATTGAGATCACCGCTTGATCCTTTACCACGAAGAACAAACGCTCGACCGAAAAGATTATTCTTTCTTCCGCAACGGAAATCTTGCCAGATCGTACTCAGATTACAGAGAAATGTATTTTTAGTACCCTAAAAAGGCTTCAATTTATATCTTCTAATAAATAGAAATCCATCAATCGAAAAACAGGGAAAAAAATACATATTATATATCTATAATTTAAAATACGTATAGATGTATCATTCCAACATCTTACTTTGAGTGGTAAATAGTACTTCTTTTACTTAATTGAAAAAAGAAAGTTTACTTCATTATAAATAAATAAATTAATTAAATTATTAATAATAAATAATTAAATTAAAATAAAAAAATTAAATAATTAAATTTTAATTATCGTTTCAGAAAAAGTGCTTAAGATGTCAAAATGTTGTTCAGAGACATCTTTAATTATTTATACGATCCAATAATCGACTGAAAACAAAATGAGGAAAGAAACAAATCGAATTCGAGTTCGGGACACAATTCTCGAGGCAGGACACTCTCGGCGAGATGGCAATCAGTACCGGTTCCGAAACGGGCGTACAGACGACGGCATACTTAATCGTAAAAAATAATTACGAACAGGAGCGGAGAAAAAGAGTACGAACGGAGAAAAAGCATGCAGTCCGGATGTAGGCCGGAAAATGACAATCACTAGGCGCGGGGCCGTTTCCTCTGTCTGACGTCAATCTAGTCGATTGAAGGCTTACTGTGTCCCGCGGGGAGCAACAGAGGAACAGGAGTGGATTTGCGGCAGGGGGTTGGGGGGAGGAAGAGAGAGAGGGGGGAGGGGGAGGGAGAGAGAGAGAGAGAGAGCCTCTGGCGCATTCGCCCTTCGTCAATTTACCAGCCGATCTTCTCTCAGCCGGAGCTGAAATTTCATCGACCTTCGAGTGCAAGAGGGTGTTTCTCTCCCCTTGCCCTCTTACCCCCGTTCCATCGGTTCCTCCAACACCACCTTCGTAACTGTGCTCGTGCTCGTTCTCGTCATTCGATAATCGTCCCGTCGACGGGGCGTCCCGACAGGTGTCCACCAAGGACACCTCGATCCGATCCCCGAGTATGTCTTCACACGATGGCGTCGCAGATGACGTAACTCGCATACCAGCGTGACTTCGCGCGTACTTCACATTTATGATGTCCATGGTCTCGCTTACGACGAGATATAAATGTATACTCGCGCTATCTACCAATGAAAGAACGTAAGATACACGATATACTCGAGTTCCACCGTCGTGACGTCGTCCAGAGTGGACAGGTAATCCTTCTTCCATCTTTGAGAAGAGCAGACGGTGTGGCTGTAATTACGTGTTAAGTCCTTTTTCACGTCCACTCGTTAACTTCGGCAGCCGAGTAGATTAGGTCCTGCTCGAGAATTTTCGTTTTATTTTTAAGTTTTCTTTTTAATCATAGAACCTACGGAAACCAATCATTGCGGGGATAAAATAATTATGACTTATTATTAATTTATAAGTGTGAAGGATCATAATTCCTTCGATCTTAATTTAAAGAACTTAAATTATTTTTTTTCACTACCATTTTATTATATATATATATATAAAATAAAATGGTAGTGATATATATATATATATATATATATATATATATATGAAATATTTAATATATTAAAATATATACGAATGAAATTATAAATAATATATATAAAATAAGCAGTTATTAATAAGTTTAGCAATGTAATATAAAGTTACGGTCCGATTCATGCACTCATACATATAATGCGTGCACATCATTTGTTCTTGTTTAAAATTTGTTAAACAAAGATGAAACAATTCCAAAAGTTACGAGTGAATCGGACTGCAGCCAACATCGTTTCCAATAATTATAATTATCTAAATCTTATAATGAAATATAAATCTTTTTTTATAATACAACATAAATATTTATCAGCATTCTTATGCGAATAACTAATATATATTGTGCATTATTGTTTTTTAAATTAAAATACAATGCAATATTAATTGTGAAAAAAAGAGAGAGAAATCAGATAACATATTAAAACTTTTCTTAAAATTCTTTAAACAAATACATTTATTTAATGTATATGATCAGTAGAGGATGGACAGTTTTATAAATAAAACATCAATATATCAATTTTTATATGTACTGAAAGATATTTCTTAATAGCGTTGATGATAGATTATCTTTCGCGACATTATAAAACATTTATAATACGTGTACATATATTGCATATAAATAAATAAAGCTTGACTTTTTCTTATGCGAATATCTTACTTTAAAAATTATTAATATTTTTTATCTTTAGACCATATTTTTTATACCGATTATTATTACTATTGAAATTTTTACCGCGAATTAGTCGCTATTAAAAAAAATCACACATAACTGACGAATACAAATTATGATATTGAAATTATATATATTCTAAACAGAGACAAGATGAAAGAAGTCAGTGAAAAAAAGTTTATGCAATATGCGTTTAAGAAAACGACGTTTAGATAAAATAAAAATGGAATAAAAGCAACCAAAAAATATCATTACAATTTTAAAATATGTTGAAATATATTCAACTGAAACAAGACAAAATGGTGTAAAAAAAAGTATAATAACATGAATAGAATAAATTTTATTTTACAAAAAACCATGGATCAATATTTGAATTGTGCTACGAAGCAGTTTTTCTCCAGACGGACAATTAATTCATTCACATTTCATAATTTCGTTCGCCATTCGTTTGGAAATGCGTCCATACGGATAAAACATCGCGGCAGATGGATAACGTTTTATACCTTTGAATCAGCTTACTGCGCTTATTGTCTATCGCTTTTTCAATCGAAACAATATCAAAGTCGCTGTTGGTCTTGCGCTAGTTTCCCGTATAATGAAGGTATTGCCACAACACGTCGTTGGCGTTTAAAAGTCCGGGAGCAGTTCCTTATTAGTTATTAGTATACGTTCCAGCGAGGGGCAAATGAAATGGTTTACAAACGCTGGAGCAAGAATAGAGACAGAACCTTGAATGGAGCCTTTGAATTACTGGTGGCCGCTTGTTTTGTATAGACACATAATGTATACGTATTCACGCAAACCCGCTCATTTGTGCGTTGCCTGTGCGCGTGTGTATATGCGATTTTGTTCTATACGTACATGCGCTGCTTCTCGACAAGTAATATATAAGTATGGCGCTGCGAGTTCGCTTGCGCGAACTTATACACACGGATGTGCAAAGAGAAGATACGAGAGGTTGGCCATTTTACCACCAGCGCCATCCACCGTTGCAGTCCTTCCACCGCCTTTTTCAACTCCCCACCCTCAATCTCTCGCAATCTTCTGAAAAGTCTTACGCCGAGTTGTACGCTCTGTCATCTTTCGAAAGAATTTTATATATATATATATCTTTCTTTGAAACATTAGCAATTCTATGATTGCCACCTTTATTTATACGCGCCGTTCTTGCCACCAACTCTCCTATCTTCTATTCGCGTCTTACGTGACACACACATACATACACGACATATAGATGCTGAGTTTATAGTATAGGTAGAGATAAAGTATTTCAGAGTCTTTGTCATCTTCTTTATAATTTTTAAATAAGCACTAATGAAAATAATCTTTCTTTTCAAGAATGTCATCAATTATCCTAGGTCTATTTATCTAGATCTATTTATAAGTTTAAGAGGAACCACTCATTTATTTCTATGTACAAAGTTAAAGTACTGTATATCTGGTAAGTAATAATTATGAACCACCCCGTATATTATGTAACATCTAGGATGGAAAGAAAGCCCGATATCGCGGGTGGAAAAGCCGCGACGGTGTGGCGGCGGACGTCGCCTTGTTACAAAATACTTTAATTAATGACTCCTCGGAACAAATTTACCTTCATTATTAGCACATTCATGCCGGGCGACGCGGCCGCGCCACGTACGTGAACGCGCGCACGCAACACGTGTATCCGAGAGGCACAAAGCCGGCATTGTGTGGAGCCACTCATAAAAGACGCCTGTTCTTGCGCGGGCTTTAAATAATTCAATTCACCGAATGCTCTTCCTCCACCGATTGCATCGTTGCCTTTTGCTGCCTTCTCGCCGGAAGAAGCACAACGCGAAAAATGAAGGAGGATAGCGATATAAAGAAGGGGAATGGAAAAGAGAAAAGAAGCATGAGATGCATCACGGATGACGAATAATGTTAGATCACGTTAGGTGGTCTGATAGTGGCAGGATTGATCGATCGTCAAAATTATCACTCGATTATACTTATATGAAAAGGATGGCTTTGCTGAAATACCTAAAAATTTAGCTAGATACAGATATAAAAAATTTTGTTGGACCATCAAAATTAATTATGTCTGATGCTTATTGATTGCTAAAATGTCAAAACTCTTTGCAGCATTGTTCATCGCGCTTGAAATTACTAAGTAATTATTTTGTGTGTTTAATAAAATTATCTCTTCGTTGACACACCTTTTTTTTCGATCGCTATTTGACACACTGGGCTCACACACAGAGCAATGTTTAAACAACTGATATTTTTATTTAAAAAAATCCAATCAATATGAAACAAATTATAGGTCAATTTCAAGGTCTGTAGAATACATTCAAATAATTTTTTATTGAAATTTCATTACAGTTTTTGTGAAAAAAATTCTTGAGTTCAATGAAAGAAAAAAAAAACGAAACGAATCAAAGAAAAAAACGAGTAAAATCTTTGAAAAATTGTAACTTTTAAAAAAATTCAATATTAAAAGTTAAAAATTTACAGAATTGTTGTTCAGACTTGATACTTTGAAAAAAAATTAGTTCGTAAGTTGGTTTTGGATAAAGAGTATTTATTTTGCATATTAAATGTAGGCTATTTTGGGAATTGAAAAAACAGAGATTTTTTTTATAAACATTATATTTGTGTTCTATAAAAGAAAAAAAAATTGAATTTCAAAGAGTTAAAATAATTTTGTGGCTGGTTCATATCCAATCAACGAACAGTTACTTTTAGATTTGTAATTAACTAAATTTTTGGATACTTTAACAAAATCATTCTTTTCATGTAGAGCTAAAATATGAATACAAACAAAGATACAACTTCCTAAAACATTAATTATATTATTTTTTAAAATACTTGATAAACCTCGAAAATGTAGTTGTTATCTTAGATGTATTATATCTCATCGCTACAGTGTTTTGGTAAAACTTAAGCAAAAATGAAAACGAAAATATAACTTCCTAAATATCACCTATATTACAAAAAAGATACAATAAATCTTGAGAATGTTACTGCTATCTCTGATGTAATTACATCTTACATCGATATTTCGTAATTCACAGTCTAGGGATATTGTGGACAGAAAAAGTTTCGGACAGGTAACAGATTTGACACACCTAGCTTTAGAATCGTAACAAGGCTATTTTCTACAACGTGCACTGCATAATTATAAGTTAAAAACGAAATCATACCAACGAGTAAATGCCCAGTCGCAAAAGCTTACAAGATGAATACCGAACAACATGCACAATAGCTCTTCTGTTCGTATCCTTCGTATGTCTAGACTAGAGAGTTAATAAAGCGTGTAAAGAGAAAAGACTGACAACATGCTCGTTTCTTATCCGAGCTAATTATTCACGCGTGCTTAAGAAATGAGGTTCGAAAAACCACTGAAATGGTACTTTAGTCTTAAGAATATTTCACTTTCAGAAACACATTATGTTTAATATAAAAAATTACAGATAATGTAATTTTCTGAGAAGAATAACGTAATACACACATACGTATAATTTCATTTGCGTCTGTTCGTTTATGCAGTTCCGAATTGCCGAGAGGAACATTTTTCGTACGCTTCTAGAAATCTCTCGTCGTTACAGTATCCCCTAAACAAGTGCTCTCGAAACGGACGTTTCGCCGTGGAGAAAGTCTCGTCAGCCGCGGCTGAGCGAAGCTGTTCAGAGGCGCACGCGTGCATTTTCCAAGATTGCGGCGGCAGTGCCGCGAGAAAAAGGGTGAGGAACGTGGACGGAATAGAGATGAGCGGTACAAGAAGTGAAACAGGCAAGAGAGATAGAACGGCGAAGATGGTTAGCGGGGGCGGCAGGGGGAGCAGTGAACGGAGACGGAAGAAGAGAAGCACAAGAGGAGGAACGGAACGGGAGGCAAAGAGAGGAAGATTCTACATGAACAGCAGAGAAGAACATTGAGAACGGAGAGCACAAGAGCATGCACCGGCTCGAGGCGAGGGAGAAGAGCCTTCGCTCGTTCCGGCCTCTAGCCAGACAAACGGCCCTTCGCCCGACGCAGAAGTCGCACGCTTTTTGCGGCGCTCGTTCAAGTTTACATTTACGGACTGATCCCCTTACCCGTTGTCACCAGTCGCTTCGTTCGTTCATTCTCTCGCTCGCACGGCTTGTATGCAGATACATCCGCCGCACTACACCTGTGATTATCGCGGCTCGCGACGTACGAGTCGCTCGTCCTATTTAACGAGAACAATGCTCTGCCAGGCGTGAGGACATTAATGCGTGGCTTCTGTCCGGCTCGATGGAAAGACAGGGCGGCGCAGACTCGCTACAGGTGTGGCAGCTCAATGATAATTGGGCGAGGAAACTGTCAAGCGACGAATATGGCTTTCTGAACCCTTTCCAGTAGCGTGTATGCGCGATTAAAGTACTGTTTAATAGCAAATGCCGATCGAATGGTCGACGTAATGAATTACATATTACATATTATGTGTCACAACGGAAAATCGCATGACTGAACATTATTTTCAATAAAAATTATTAGATCTAATCATAGAAATGCTTGGTAAATTTAAATAGTTGGCTTACTATTTTTCCGTGATTTCAATTTATATACACACATACATTTTATATAATGGAATAAATCGTTTGTCTAAATTTCCTGACTAATAGACTGTGGTTGAATGTTTAGTTCCCGTTATGTTCATTGCAGACGTTTAATAGTTTCAAACTTGCCGGCGCAAGACGAAAAAATCTTGCTGTTTTTTTTCAGACTATGCAATAATCATTTCCTTCTTGTATGTTTTCACCGGAAACATCAAGCGGTATATTTACAATAAATGTCACGCGTTTGCCCCTCTTTTCCCCTCTTTATAAATTCGAGTTATCAAATTATGGAGATTGCTTTACAGTGATTGCATTTGATAAAACAAGCTTAATTAATATGTTAATTTCTGTACTGGAAGCAATCCATTTTTTATATAAAATAAAAAAGTTGCTTGATTAAGAAATGCAATAATAAACTTGATTGAATGTTTCACATTACTTATTAAACAAATTGAACGAAGGAAAATTTGCACTATTGATAAAAACAATTCATAATTATTGATAAAGCAAAGCATATAATTTATAAACAATTTTATTATAATAATATGTTTCAACTGGTCGTTACTTTATACATTAAACGCTTCAAGACAAGTTTACTTCAAGACAAATCTATTCGGAGTGTTAAATCATCGAAAAAGTAGAAATAATATATATGACAAAAATTAACGGATCGTTAGCGCAAACTTACTTGGATAAAAACGATATATTCGAATAATCCTTGTATAACACGAAAATGTGTAACTTTCTCTGCTATGTAAAAGCTTTGATTTCAATCAAACATCAAGAAATTAATGTTTCATGAATAATAGATTTATAATATCATATAAATGTAAGTCAAGATATTAGATAAGATTAACTTATTGACGATTTCTTTTTTTAAGAAACGAAATTTAAGAAATCAATATAAAAATTAATTTGCATGAATTTCACAAACGATATACATTAATTTTTCTTCGAGACAGCTAGAGATTATTTAAACGATTAAGCGCAGGAAATTACACAATATAATATATTGTTACATAATAATTGTAATGACTTTTTGCTCATTTTTAATAGCTTTACATTTAGTAGTAAAGATTTATATACCTTTCTCATTTTCTTATAAATTTAGAAATCCAACTATATTTAACTATAACTACAGATTTTATTTATAAATATGATAATATATTAAAAGACTTAAAAAAGATAAGAAAATAAAACTTTTAATCTTATTGTTTTGATACATTCAAAATGCTCGTAAACGATTTTATTTCATATTTTATATTTCCCAATAATTAAAAAAAGAACAAAAAAAAATGACTAAAAAAAGGGTGATGAATCGGCAGGTGACATAAAATTAGTGAAGAACGAAAAGCTTGCTGCCCGTCAATTACATAATCAACGAATGATATCGAGAATGATAATGCGTAACGAGTGGCGAACCAACAGGCTGTCTTCGAACTGGTTCGAGGGTGTATAATTCTTTTTCGTCCCATCTTAGTTGAACGAAAGGAAATAAAAATGCGATTCGCTTCAGCGTCCTCAGCGAAGAGTCAAGTCGTCGGTCGGACTCTTTATTTACTTTATTATAGGCTGCACTAACGGTATCAGTCGCATCACCGCCGTCTTGTTGTCCTCTTCTTTTGCCTTTTTACGAATATCCGATAATTGCGTCTCTGGAGTGGCGGCAATGCGACGAGTATCTAATATTTGCTTTCCTTTTCAGACAACTTTGGATAATTGCTAGTATTTATTTACTATAATCCGGAAATAAGAACGAATATTTAATGAATATTGTTTCCAATATTGTATGCAAAATTAAAAAAAATAAAATATTCTTTTTTTTTTCATATTATAATTGAATTGAACTTGTGTTTTAAATGACTTGTGTTTTAAATGTCTTTTTAAATTAACAAACATATTATTTAAGCTGATTTATTTCAACGAATTCAATGCTTTTTCGCATCGTGTATCTTTAACAGAATACCTGTCCTCAGTTGTCACATTTTAAGAATGCAATTAAGAAATATTGTTTCCATCTATAGATCGCACATCATGTATCATTTTAAAACATTTATTTTGTATAGAATTTACAAAATAACTAATCTTCATAACAAACTATATATGCTCATCGTTGTTTTCCATAGAAAGTTAAAATAATACATAATGCATTGACAGTTACATATTTATTTCCAGCTACGTAACTCGTCAATTCAAATTCAATTTTTATATGGAACTTTGTCAGTTTCACTGCGACGTGAAGATATTAAGCCATTGACATTTACATACACAACACAATAAGTCCGCGCAATTTTTTTTATACAAGAAATATTTTTTTGAAGCTGTTTCAATGTATATTCATATAAGCACATTGTCATGTATTTCTTTACAAATGAAAACATAATACATTAAAATAATTCTAGTAATTTTGAAAAATGTTACATCATATCCATTATGCATAATGATCAGCCGAAAAGTTTTCATCAATATGACAAATTAATGAAGTGCTTCTGCATGTTATTTTTTATTTTGTATAACGATTAAAGTAATTTCCACCTTATATACATTTAATGATCGTGAATGATGATGAACATTTTCATGTTTGTCTATTTATAAAAGCAATCGATACAATATATCCACAAGCGCAAATTTGATAATTTTCTGTCCTTATTTTCAATAGAAAAAAATATTTTAGTATTATTTGTACTGTTGTAATTATATATATCATATTCACATATTTTCAATATTCTGTATTATATACCTAATACAGAAAAAAATTTTAATTGATTAGCAAAACCAAAAAAGCACCAATGTTAATACATAATTATCCTAATATATAATTATCCGCTGTACATAATTTATCCAATCAGTCATGGATCCAAAAAGTCTCACATTACAAAAAAGAATTAACTAA
>Ga0157363_1004257_pt1 | contig 13146 bp, 12 predicted proteins | sample AttsexASBM1_FD_111477 | JGI IMG/M metagenome (GOLD analysis project Ga0157363, IMG submission 111477) | Fungus gardens microbial communities from leaf cutter ant in Ribeirão Preto, State of São Paulo, Brazil - Atta sexdens ASBM1 | ecosystem: Host-associated > Fungi > Mycelium > Unclassified ...
AGGTAAAACACCAATACAGGTTGTTATTGATATGTTAAGTAGGTAGGAGGAGAAAGAGGTTATGGAAGGAGCATGGAAAAAGAACTTTGGTTATACAGAACATACAGTTGAATACTAGAAGTTAGAACTACTTGCTAGTTTGACTAGAAGATCTCATTTGCTTATCTTACTTGATTAATATGTTTTTTGACTTTAAACTATGTAGAGAGATCTGTTGTCCTACTAGTAAGGTAGTAATTTAACTTTGAATATTAGTTTAGAGATCCCTTCTGAACTTAACAATAATAGTATAGAAATTAGTATAACCAGTCTTGGCAACCAGGACTTGAAACTTGTCTAAGTAGTCTTCTACTACATAAATACCTTGATAGTATGGATATTTTTCAAGTTTGTTGATAATTTCTACTTTGGCATTAATAGAAAAGAGATAGGTATAAAAGAGCTTTTCAAACTCTAACCAAATAGTAATAGAAAAGACTTCAGTATAGGACTCATCTCTATACAAGCACTCTGACTACTTTGTAACTCAACTACTTCTAAGAAAAAACAATATATAGAGAATCTTGTGTTGGTTATTAGTAAAATAATCTATAAATAACTAAATATACAAGAAGCAGAGGTTAAGAAAGGCTTACACTACTTGTCAATCTCCACTCAAGTCCAGTAAGGGTGAAATTTTAAATTGAGAGTGATTGAGTGAGTTTTTAGATATGGGAGTATTAGTGGGAAAGAATATCTTGAAGATAATTAAAGAGGGAGTATATCTGCTAGTATAGGGGCAGAGTTATATACTAAAGCTTGTAAGTTCCAGAGTTAGCTTACAAGACTAGCAAGAATGTTGTTGGTAGAGTGTTCCAAGATATGCTAGTGCTTAGCTACTTTTTATAAATAGTACTGAAGGACTTTTAAGGCTTTGTTGGTATTAATGGAGCTTATTAGATAGTCATTCAAAACAAGCATTGTCAGAGAAGCAAGAAACAGAAAAAGAGATTAAGATATAAAGATAGGTAATCCAAGACTACTAAACCAATGATGCTTTAAGTGTCAGAGTTGAAGACAATAAACTTGGTTTATTTTATTTTTCTTTCTTATTTTCATTTTCATTTATTTTCTTATTTTGAACTTAAAGTCTAGTGTAATATTATATATGACACAGTGTTACATGTCACATAAAAGGGCATAGAAGGTTCTAGAACAATGATATCATATAATATGTTCATTATATATTAATCTTATAGATAGTATATGACCTTTAGAGTAGGTTAGATTTTATATAGTATAAACTACTAGCCTAGTGTATATAAGGCTAACACTTTGTATTAGAAACTCTATTGAGTTCTGTTGTATAAACCTTATATAAGATTCTTTTTTTGATTATTTACTAAGTCTTAAGTTATAGTATCAAGATTCTAGAAGGAAAGATTCTGTTTTGCTATTAGAGCAACTAAGCAAAGATCATGAAGTTGAACAAAATTTATACTCCAGGAGAATTCTAAGTTATATCATCAAGACTAAGTATAAGTATGTTATAACAACCACTAGTCAAAAAAAACCAATAGTATACTAAGTCAACTTATAGGTGAAGTGTCTTGTAAAGATCATGAGAGAACTTGACAAAGAGTTTCCAATGTATTCCCATACTATTTATATAATAGATATATGGTCCATGCTAGTAATAAATAACCCTATTTTAAATTACATATGTCATCTATGAGTCTACTATTATCATGGTATGCTTTTTTTATTTTAAAAATCAACAATTTATTACACAGGGTGCATAGGCAGTCCATGGTAGCTACTTTGTAGCTACATATATGAAGAAGAAAAAGAAAAAGAAAATATTTTGGACACTCTAATTCACTCTGTGCTAGAGTGACAAGAGCAATTATCAATCACATACCAATAGATAAATAAAATGATAAGAAAACTAAAATCAGAAAAAGCTAGATTGCAATTCAACTAAGTACAGCTTTCTCTGAAAAAGAAAGCATTACTGTTAAATTCTAGGAAAAGAGTAAAGTGTACTATTGTATCTCTTCTTGGATTCTAGTAATTATTATATCTTTTACACTTATAAAGAATGTGATACCTTGATTCAATGGAATAGAGATTACATGGACACTTAAATTCTTCCCAAGAAAAAAAATCTAAGATGATATTTATCTATCAGTGCATAATTGACAATTGCTCTTGTAGCTCTGGTGCAAAGTAAATTGGAATAGCCAAAGTAGTTAAGCCATAAACCTGTTATAACTCAAAGATCTTAGGGTTGATCAGTGAATAGGACCTTGTATTAGGGTTAATACAAGAGAACTCAATAGAAAACTTTGTACAGGATTGTCTACCTTATATACTAAAAGCCCATAGTCTATGCTCTACTACTTTAGTCTACTCTAAATAACCATATATGCATCTTAAGATCAATATATGTTAAACATATATTATGACATCATTCTTTCTTTGTTACTATGTAACATGTGACACTGTGTCACAATAAACCCTAACTCTAAGTTCAGAAAGTAAAAGAAAAAAAAAAAAAAAAAAATATTAGAAAAAACTCAAGTTTAAGCTTTGTCACTCTGACAGGACTACTCTTGGATATTGATGGTTCAATTGGTTTTGAGTCATTGTCTAGAAGCTCCAGAAAATTTTGTTCTTTATCATCTAATACTTGGAAAAACATCTTCCAGTTGTTGAGAATATTATCACATTCTCTTTTCTTGTTAAAATCCTATGAAGATCAGCATAGGAGAATAGGGGTGAGGTTGAATTTCTTTTTTTCTTTATCAACTGTGTCGTGAAGAGGCTATTTACACTTGCTAGAACAATTCCAAAACTTGATGAAATTATTACTATCTTTTTGGAAGAAACCCCTGAGTTCACAAGATATTGCCACTGGATGAATTTTATATGTGTTATAGAATGCTTTGGACACTAACAATTTTTATTTTTATTTTATTTTATTTTTCTGATTTTATATTGATTTTCTTTTTCTTTTTCTTTATTTTTTCTTTTAGACAATGAAGAGGCACATGACACTGCAGTCACATGATGTGATGTCATAAGCCTAGAACATGATGGAAAGATCTAGAAGATGACATCAGGGCACATGTATACAATATGGTGGCCTTGAGTAGGAAATAAGGCAGATATAAGGTAGTAGCACAGACCATGTATACTTTGTATAAATAAGACTCTAATTAAGAAGAGGCTCCTTGTCAAGTTCTCTTGTGAACTTCCCACTTGATATCCAACTTAAGAGATTTACCGCTTGTGTGATCATTTGTCTTTGTGATAAGTGGTTGCCACAACAATATGGGTGTGACAAAAAGTCGAAGATTCTCTTGGTAGCATGAATGGAATCAGTAATGACAAAGATATATTTAATATTAGAAAGACAAGTAGCTTGATTCATACCACATCTAAGTAGATAAGACATTGACTACCTGATGTATAGTCTTGATAACTGGACTATTGTGTGAGTGAATATGTGATATCAATATGGCAACCTGATTCTTAATAATATGACAATAAATGAATGCAGATCTAATAACACTTGAAAAGTAATACTGTTGAGATTACATAAATAGCTCTTGATACTATGATTGCTTTTCCTGTTCAAATAATGAAATGAAAAATGATTTGGGAAAATGTCTATAACTCTGTTTCTAGGAGAAAACTTGTAATGAAAAGAAGAAAAGAAAGAAACAACTTCATTAAACCTATTGTCCCTGTTTACTACATGACCCTTAATAATTGTTTGTTGTCTGGGCATGAGAATTTCCAATAATAGTTGTTGAGGTTCATTGTCATTTGAAGATCTCATTTCTAAGAGTAATTTAATGATATGATTTGACAGCAAAGAATGTGCTCTAAGTTGAGATCTGCTGCTGAGTTTTTGAAAATGGAGGTGAATAGAAATTAGGCCAGCAATGGTCTCAATACCTGACATGGGAGATGTATGAAAAGCACCAGAAATCCATAATGCTATTCTTCTTTGCATTTTTCTAAGTTTTTTAAGGGAATATGCTAGTGGCACCTTGTTGTAATACCAAAGTTAAAAGCTGTATAAGGTTATAGGTAGTATATAACATCTGTATAACTGTCTCTTTTGTGTAAGAATGAGACCTCTTGATGAATTCCCCAGCATTTTGGTCATAAAAATGGCCTTGTTTGTATAAAAGTCGATATATTGCTGAAATAACAACTTTTGGTTGAATATAAATCTAAGATAACATTATGTATTCTTGGGACAAATGATAGGACCCCCAAGAGATGTAAGATCTAATAGAGAAGGATCAAAAGATTCATACAATCTAGAAAAATGAAACACTTTCATTTTTCTGTGTTCTACAATCAGTTCAAATTTTGTAAAAAGAGATGACATAACATTATAACTACAAAAGAGGTTTGCATTCGAAATCATAAGGGATTTGTTCTGAGATATGAAAAGTCCATCATCTACAAAATAGAGAATAGAAATAGAAATTTTTAGATTTTTTAATTGCTTTTTGAAAATGTGAAGAATCGAAACAAGATATAAGGCAGAAAGAACAGAAGAAAGAGCAGACTCTTGGCCTACTCCAACATCAATATTGAAAAAAGAAGAAGAAAAATCATTCCAGAAATATTTAGTTTTCCTATCTACTAAGTAGTTTCAGAAGAAGAAAGAGATTTTGGGATTAAAGCCAGCTTTGTCCAGTATCAAGGAAAGGAGATAGTGATTCAGTGAAGAGAAGAATTACATGATGTTGAATGCCAATGTGCTAGTGGATAGGTTTTTTACCCAACCTGTACAAATGAAATAGATGAGTGCAATATCTGTATCTGTGATAGACTGCTGTTTTAGACTACCTAATTGACATAAATGGATAAAATCATTAGAAATTGCCAGGAATTGTAACCTTTTGCCAATAACCTTCTCAAATAGTTTACTGACAGTATTGAGCAAAATGATGGGTCAATAAGCCTTAGAAGAGTCATAGAACTTCTTGTTGGGCTTGGGAATAATGATTGTCGTTAAGAATTTAAAGTGTAATGGCTAGTGACCTATATTGATGCATGTATTAGCAATATATATGAATTTATTTAGTTATGCAATGTCTTTGACAATTCTCTTGAGATGTTTCTATAATACTTTGTCTGGTCTCAGAGTTGAAGAATTGTTGCATTTTATAATCACACTAATGATCTCCTCTTTTGAGAAAGGATTCTATTTCATAGTTTTCTTGCTAGAAATTTCTTCTAGTAATCAAGGGTCAACTTGGTGATTTTGTACTGAATTAAAAGATAGATGTAGAGCCTGCTATATATTGTTTAGTTCAATACATGATCGACTGTTATATTGGATAGCTTTTATTGCTGGAAGCTTGTGTTTCTTGACCCAATTCATAAGTTTCCATAGCCCACAATTCTTATTAGTGATTTCTTGAATCTTTAAGTCAAAAAAGTTATATTTTGTCTTCTTAATAATACCCTTGAATTTCTTTCAATCTTTGATTTGTTTGGACTATCTATAAGCCTCAAGATCTTTGTGACAATTTTTATTCCACCACTCCTTTGAATGTTTAGTGATGTTAATAACTTTTGAGTGTTTATACCATATTATTTCAGTGTCATTTGCAAAAGACTTGATGATGTGTTCAAGAACTTCTATATTTTGAATATTTTCTGTGTTAAGTCTCTTAATGGCTTCAGATAGCTTGTTTACAAATTTTTCCTCTTCTTCACTATTCTTGACTAATGTTCATTTTCTGGTTTGAATATATTCCTTGAAAATGGAGATGTTAACAGTAAGAAGAGTGTGATTAGAGGTCAATCTCCAGTCAGGATGGATGGAATGGTTATCATATTCCAAAGATTCCAGCCTAAGGAATATAAGATCAATGACCAAGTTTGAGTCTTGTTGGTTATTTGAAAACTTAGTAAAAAATTGTTCAGTAGGTCTAGATAGTTCTAAATATAAAGAGTCTGTGACTTTAATAAGAGTATTCCTATGAAGTGGGTGATATGGAAAAAGTGGGTCCCAACTATTGTCTCTGATGTTGAAATCCCTAGTCATAATAAGAATATTGCCAATATTGACTTTAGTATTCTTGATATACTTTCAAGCCATTTGAGATGAATCTGAGTAAACATTGATTAAAAAGTAAAGTAGACCACAGTTGAAAAGAGAAACACAAGAAATGTCTCTATGATTAAATATGTCTTTTCATAAAGAAAATCAAAGAGAAGAGAGTCTGATATTGATGTATGTTATGACTCTAGACAAGTCATTGGTAAGAGAGGAGTTTCTTGAAAATATAGTCTAGTTAGGGTGATTTGAAACTCCTACTAGTTTCTCACCTTCCTTGTTTGTTGAGCTTAGAATGGATCATATGACTGACCAAGGCAGTTCTTGAATAAAAATAGTACGTTGAAAGACCTTTACATTTCTAATGTTAAAAGTCTGTTTTTCTGAACATTTTGAGAAAAAATGTTGAGATTTCTAATAATCATGCTTAAGTGTTGCTCATGACTGAGCAAATTGACTTGGTCCTATTGTCCCTGATTTCTTAGTATTTCTTGGTGTACCATTCTTTGTTAAAACAATGCTTTCAGAAAGGGTAGAGATTGAAATCTGCTTAGTGATTCCCTTTGTAGTTGATATATTTGAAAGTGTGAGGACATAGTTTCTCTTGCTTTGCTTCAAGTCTGGGCAGGTTGATTTTAAAGTTTGCCTTGCAACACCATGTAAAGTGTTGATAGTGCTCACTCTTGTGTGATCTATTGCATTTGATGCATTTCAAACCCTAAGCTTGGCATGAGAAGGTGGAGTGCTCCCATCTCCAACAATTTTTACAATGTGGGACACTAGGGTTTATGTTCATACCTTGTATGGTTGCAATATAGCTCCCAACATCGAAAGATCTGTTGATGAGGTTTTTAGCCTTATACTTACTTTGAGCATCTCATATGTTGATCCAGACAATTACCATATTAGATTTAGGTGATACTTTGATAACTCATAGTTTCAATGCAAGTAATAAGTTGTTGAAAATATGGCTGGATTTGATAACTGATTTCACAAATTCTGAAGAAATAAAGATGTTAGAATTTTTGATGAAATATGGAATACCTATTATCTTCAAATAGTATTTCAACTGAGGAAGCCTAAGTAATTCAATATCCTCAGAATTGACATTGTCTACATTCTTGATGAAGTCAACAATTATTTGAAGGTCAGAAGGCAAAGCTACTTTGTTAGTAACAATGGTAACATCTATATGGAACTTTATAATGGCTATACTACAAACTATTCCTTGAAGTGTCTGTTGCCTTGTGTTTGACTTGTGGAGAAGGCATGCTGTTTAGAGTCAGTATCTCATGGACTGCATGTTGTTTCCCAACCTTGTTGCCATTGACAGATTTCTAGATGTCTTAGTTAGGCCTTGTCTTCAAGTTACCTGTTGATGATGAAGTAGCCTCTTCTGCTTTGACCTATTTGCTCCAAAGTGGATTATTGTTATAACTGAAAGACCTTAGGGCTAATTAATAAATAAAACCTTGTATTAGAGCTAACACAAGAGAACTCAATAGAGAACTCTGTATAAGATGGTCTATCTTATATACTAACTACTTATGGTCTGTGCTATACTACTTTAGCCTGCCCTAAGTGATCATGTGTTAAATGTATGTTATGATATCATTGTTCTAGATCCTTCTACTTTCTTCTATTATATTACATAATTGTGTGATGATGTGACTATGACAGTGTCATAGTGTGACAGTTTGTGATGGTGACTTATGATGTCACATTAAACCCTAACCTTAGTTCAAAGTAGAAAATAAATCAAAATGAAAAGTTTTTAGAAAAAACTTGAGTCTAAGCTTCACAACTCTGATAGTTATTGCTCTGGATTTCTATTCTTTCATGATAAGGGACTAATGATGTTTTGGATAGTACAGAGGACTCCTTTGAGCTGTTACTTGAATAAGACAATGACCTCTCTCTCAGAATGGTTATATTGATATTGATGTCCATACTAGACAAAGATTAGACCAGTTTGTTAAATGAAAGAGCTTTGACAGTACTAGAAAAAGATGTATTTGCTAATTCTCTTATAGGCACTACCATGCAAGATGGTGGTAAGAGAGAAAGAAGTGTGTGGTCATGGTATACTTGAACTCTTATATTTTATTTTAATTTTATTTTAATTTTATTTATTTTCTTTAATTTTTGATTTTTCCTTTATTTTTTGGATGATGAAAAGGCACATGACTATGGTCACATAACTTGTCATATAACATGATGTCATAGATCTAGAATCTAGGAAAAGAGATTGGAAGGATAATATCAAGATGCATATTAATAATATGTTTATCTTATAGTAGACATATAAACATTAGAGTAAGATTATTTACTGTTAGCACAGACCATATATACTAGTATATATGGTGTAGTAATACATCAGAGACTCCTTGTTGAGTTCTCTTGTGAACACCACAAGATACTTCATTCCTAAGTTTACTTAAAGCAGTCTATTAGTTGTTTTGACTAGTAGTTATCATAACTATACCTTTGATGTTATTATTCCAGTTCCTTCTACTACATTTCAGACCCATGGCATTGCATCATGTGACATATCATGTAACCATAGTCACATGTCTCTTTATTATCTAAAAAAAAAAAATCAAATTAAGAAAAATAGATAAAAATAAAATAAAATGTTAGAGTTCAAGCATATCATGACAGTATCCCCCTCTTAAGATTCTGCCTCCAGAAAAACTTGTCTCCCTTTCCCTTTTTATCTCATCTAACTTTTCTCTAACTTCTTCAAATACTTGTCTTCAAATTTTCTATTGTCTCACCTAAATAAGATTTTTACTATATACTTTCCCAGTAGCTCACTTTTCTTGAAAACCTCTACTTCCAGATTCAATTCCCTTTTCTTTCCCTTTTCTTTCTCATTTACACTCTTCTTATCTCTTCCTCTTTAATCTCCTTCTCAAAATCCTCTACTAAGTCCATCATATTTCCTAAATTTTCTAACCCCTTCCAAGTATCTTCCACTATATAACTTTTCTATCAAACCAAGTACTTTAGCTTTCCCCTCACATCTCTTCTATTCAATATTTTCTCCACTTCATACTCCTTTTCTCCATCTATCTTTACTAGAGAAGGTGGGATTTTCTTCTGTCCCTCTACCTGCTCTTGTTACAGTGCTATTCTACTCACATTAACCACTAGGTGAATTTTCATCAATGCCAGTAACACCAACTTTACTGCATTTTCTAATATAATTTTCTTAATTTTATATGGTCCTACAAACTTTTCTATTAACTTCTTTATCTTACTATTCCTCATCTGCCATGTAAAATCCTTCATACTTAACAACATCCTATCTCCCACCTTATACTCTACTGCTTCTTTTCTATTCCTATTCACATATTTTTTCATTTTCTCCCATGATTTTTTCAACACTGCTTTTGCCTCCTCATACACCTCTTTTATTTTTTTTACAAACCCCTCTATCTTTGCATGTTTCCCTTCTTTCCTTATTTTAAAGCCCATCCTTAGTTCTCTTCCATAGTTAACTTTGAATGGTGATGACTTTGTAGTTATATATACTTTGTTGTTAAAGATAAACTCTGCAGTTATCAATCATTCTAACCAATTGTTTTGTCTCTAATTGATATATATCCTTAAGTACTGCTCCAACTCTTGATTTGTTCTCTCCATTTGTTTATCTGTTTGTGGATGAAAAGCCATCAATAACTTCATTTCTATTTCCAACATTTCATTCAACTTCTTCATCAATCCTGTTGCAAACTAAGGCACTCTATCTGAAATTACACTCTTCAGCAACCTATACAACTTCTATATGTTATCTCTGAACAACCTTACTAACACTTTTACTGTTATTTTTACTGTTATTGCAATAAAATACAACATTTTTGAAAACCTATCATATACTACCAAAACTAAGTTATGACCCCTAGATATTGGTAACTTCATAATAAAGTCTACTGATATAAGTTGCTATAGTCTTTCTGGCACTGTATTCAGTTTTAATTTTTCTGCTGGCATCTCTGCTCTATTCTTTATTCTCTGACACTGATTATATCTCTTTATATATTACTTCACCTCCTTTATAAATCCTAGCCACCAATAATTTTTAGTGACCAATTCTACTGTCTTCTACTATCTTCTATATCTTGGTATCAGTGTATCATGATATAGCCAAATAATCTCCAACCTCAAACTCCTATCCTTTGGAACATACACCTTTTCCTCTTTCAATACTAATCTGTCCTCAATCTACCTCTCATTATTTTAATTTTCTCTATAATTCTATTCTTCACTGCCTCAATCAACAACTGTCTTTTCTCTATCACTCTAACTTTCAACCATTTCTTTTTCAACATCACTTGATTTTCATTATCTCTTTCTACTTCTTCCATCCAATTTGTCTTCCTACTCAAACTATCTGCTCGCCCCATACTTTTACCAGCCATATGCTTTAAAGCAAAATCAAATCTTAACAAATACAAAGCCCATCTAGTTTGTCTTTGATTTAACTTCTGAGCCTTCATGAAGTACTCTAAGTTTTTATAATCTGCCCAAATTTCAAACTAATCCTTGGCTTCTTTTAAGAAATGCCTCCATGCTTCTAAATATCTGATGATTGCTAACATCTCTTTATTATGAATTTTGTAGTTCCTTTCTGCTTCATTCAACAACTTTGAAATATAGGCTACTGGCCTCTACTTCTCATCTTTACACTTCATTGACAATGCTCCTTCCATAGCAAAATCTGGTGCATCTGCCTCTACTCTCATTTCCTTGTCCAAGTCTGGTGTTACTAAGACTGGCTCCATCATAAACCTCTCTTTCAACTTTTCAAATGCTCTCTACTCTCTTTCTCCCCAATTCCACTTTACATCTTTCCTTGTCATATCATGAAGAGATTTTGCTACCCTAGTGAAATCTTTGACAAACTGTCTATAATAGTTTTCCAACCCCAAAAACTTCTGTACATCCTTCACACTCTTTGGTACTAGCCAATCTACTACTTCTTGTACTTTCACCTTCTTCATTTTTACCCCATCTGGTCCTATCACAACTCCTAGAAATCCAATCTCTCTAACCTTTTATACACATTTTTCTGGTTTTACAAATAAATTATTTTCTGCTATTCTTTTCAACACTTCTTCTACTATATCATCATGTTCTTCCTCTGTTTCTGTTCCTACCATAACATCATCAATAAATGCTACCACATCTTCCACTTCTATTATGTCTCTAAACAAGTTATTCATCATCATCTAGAAAGTTGCCAATGAGTTTGTCAACCCAAAGAACATTACTGCCAGCTCAAAGACACCCTCTGGCATTGAGGATACTGCATTCCACTCATCTCCTTCCTTTATCCTCATATTGTTGTACCCCCACCTCAAGTTCATCTTTATAGACACCTTTTTCCCTACATTATCTATTAAATTTGAAATCAGTGGCAATGGATAATTGTTCTTAATTGTCTAACTATTTAGGTATTGATAGTCCTGTACCATCCTCTTCTTTTCATCCTTCTTTGGCACAAAGAACACTGGTGATGTCTGTGGTGATTTCAATAGTTGAATATACCCCTTTCTTAACTAATCCTTTACAAACTCCTGAACCCTCTCCCTCTTTATTCTTGATAACAGACATATTTTCCTCTTTTTTGGAACAAACTCTTTCCTGAGATCTATGATATGATCCCATGTCTTATTTGTCAGCATCCTCTCTGACTCTTTCTTCTCAAACACCTTCAAATACTTTTGGAACCTTCTAGGAATCATTTCCTCCACCATTCTAATTTCAATTAAATCTTCCTCTTTATCTTGTTCCTCCTCTAATATTCTTACTATCTCCATTTCTTCTTCCACTGTTGGTTTCCTAAATTTTTCCTTCTTCTCTCTCTATACTTTCTCTTTTTTTTGCTCTTTTTCCTTCTGCTTTTGCTACCCTGGCTTCATCTACTTCATCTTCCATTTCTTCCCACATTCCTCTAGACATCTTGTCATTTTCACCTCTCTCATTTTCCAATCTATTTCTGAATTGTGGCATGCCAGCCACAACATCTCTAATATCACACTCCATTTCTGTCCACCTATCACATCTATTTCTATTCTCTCCTTATGACCTTTGAAAAACAATTCTACCTCCACTGTATGCTCTATTGGTCATTTATCCATCTACATTCTTTACATATATTGGCCTATCCAACTTCTTCTTCCTGAACTAGTTCTTCCTTACAAACTCTGAACTCATTACCAATCCTGTTGCTCCACTGTCTAACAGCACTTCTACAATGATATCTTTTTCATCCTCCTCCTGCTTCAATTCTATCTTCACTGTTACTTCTCTTAGCAATTTCTTCTTCTTTTCCACATCCTTATCTGCTTCTGTCTTTTATATCTCCACTGTTTTCTCTTTCTTCAATCTTTCCTATCTTAAAATTGTCTTTCTGTCTTTTTTTATCTCTCTTCTACTACATTTATCACTTTATTCTTTAATACTTCAAATTTATTTAAGAACCTCTGTATTGGTCCCTCTTCCTACCTATTTTCTGCCTTTCTACAGTGATGGGCAATATGCCCAAAGCCTCCACAAACAAAACATTTCCTCTCTATCATTGCTCTTTCCCTATTCATCTCTCTTCTTCTTTCTCATGTCTCCTACTGTCTCCACTTCTTTTCTGCTTTTCTTTCTCTCTTGTTTTCATTTCTTCTACTCTTTTACACTTGTCATCTACTCTCTTTCTTTCTTATTCTTCTTCCCTTTCATTTCTCCTTCTTTATTCTTCTTCTTCCCACCTTTCCTTATTTTCTCTCCTCCACCATTCTCTTTTCTGCTACCTCCTCCTTTTCTAATTCTCTACTACCTGTAATTCCAATATTTGTCTTTGTAAATTTAATAGAAACATGTTATTCTCTATCACTTGCTTTAACAACCTTGTTGCTTTCTCTTTTCCTACATCTCTGATCAATCCTTCCATATTCACTTGACTAATATCAACAATATTCTGATTAAAACTACTCATTGTCATGATATCTGATAATGGAAAACAATATATTCAAAAGCATTCTTCTGTAAGTGCTAGCTAGTATTCTTCTTACCCA
>Ga0157363_1004259_pt1 | contig 13144 bp, 12 predicted proteins | sample AttsexASBM1_FD_111477 | JGI IMG/M metagenome (GOLD analysis project Ga0157363, IMG submission 111477) | Fungus gardens microbial communities from leaf cutter ant in Ribeirão Preto, State of São Paulo, Brazil - Atta sexdens ASBM1 | ecosystem: Host-associated > Fungi > Mycelium > Unclassified ...
CACACACACACACACACACACACACACACACACACACACACACACACACACACACACACACACACACACACACACACACACACATATGTGGGAGTTTTGTTAAAATGATTTACTCGTACAAATATCCTACTAGCATAGGTTCGCACACAGTCCTGTCCCAGATTAAAAAGATTAAGTTCCTTGATTCAAAATAGGATTCACGATCGTATGATTCTTGAAATCTGAATCATAGCGTCTTATTGAGACATTAACGTATGTTTCAGAATCATCTAGGTGCGTTCGACTCGCTCTATCCCGCAGATGCGTGCGAGACAAAGCGTCTGTTCTAATGTCCTTTCATTCTATTCTTCTTATTCCTTCTTTTCCAGAGTTTGGACGTAATAATGACAAATACACAAGACGCAAATCTCACATGTTATCTACCGTATCATGCAGTTGTGAAGCTGTCCAACACGACCACAAAAGTTCGAGTCGTTTTCGATACTTCATGTAAGATTCAATAATGTCACTCAACGACGTGATAATGGTAGGACTTACACTGCAACAAGATGTCTTTACATTGCTCATCAGGTTTCATCATGGCAATATATTCTCATAAGAGACATTTAAAAAATGTATGGACAAGTCTTGATTCATGAAAAACAACGAAGCTTACAAAAAATTTTGTGGCGCGCTAACAAGGAATATGACGTGCAAATTTTCAAATTAAAAACCGTGACATATGACACAGCATGTGTGCCGTATCTAGTTGTGCGAGCATTACAAGAGATTATAGCTAATTTGAATCAACACAGCCAGGAGCATCAAAGATCTTAACAGATTTCTACGTCGACGATCACAGGAGCAAACACAATCCAGAAATTCATAGTCATCAAAGAAGATATTAATACAATTTTGAATAAAGCTGGATTTATTTTACAAATGGATTTTTAATCAATTTTTAATCTGCAATTGTTAGGGATGCATCATCAGATGGCACATTAACCTTTGACAATGATTGCAACACATCGATACTGGGATTGCAATGGAACTCCACGGAAGATTTAGATTTTCCATCGATGAAGCTAATCAAATCATAACTTCGAAGCGCTCAATTTTATCAAGTATTGCACACATATTTGACTCTTTGAGACTCATTAGACCAGTCATCATAACAGCGAAGATCTTCATGCAACATGGCAATTAAAACTGAACTAGAATGAAGCAATTCCTCTAGACATGCACACTCAATAGCTTCACTATCAAACAGAATTGCCGCAATTGAACGCACCCCGTATTACACGAAGCATCATTGCGCATACGGATTTCAAGAAAGTGGAATTACATAGCTTCGCTGATGCGAAAGGACATATAGTGTATGCATCTATTCTCGCAGTACAGATTAGCGATCACTGTTATGTGAGCTTAATATATGGCATCACTAAAGAATTTATGACTTTCAAGGCTAGAACTGTGTACAGGATTATTAGTCACTCAATTAACACATAAAGCTTAGTTTGCGATAATCGACACAATATTATCGTTCCATCTTTCTTTTTCATTAAAACAGCTGGTGACATCCAAGGACTTTCAGATTCCTCTATTACTTCCTGTTCCCTCATTTCTTCAATAATTTCATCGACCTTTGCCCTCATATGAAATGGAACTCGATGAGAAGCCTTTAGGGAAGAGAATTTTTCAAATTAATCTCATTTTCTCTTTTTCAATTTTCTGCAATAATTCTCACAATTTCCTGCAATAATCTGCTAAGAAAATACTTCACAAAATTCATTCAGTAATTCCGTAAAAAGCTTTTTCTGAAATTGCGTTAAAAGTTCAAAATCCTTGTCGAAAAGACTTTAAATTCGAAAGAACATCAAAATCAGATGATTTGTTTACGTGAAAACATTGAATTTCGTTCTTCTCTGTTCCTTTCTGATTACCAAAAACAGATTCAAAGATATTTTCTAAATTGAGTTTTTCGAGAAAATCTACATCAAGAATACTCATCAAAAATATTCATCATTGATTTTTGCCATTAACATTGGAATCTCAACCAAATAGTTTCCTAGTCGAACCTTTGTATGCACTTTGTAGTTAATCGACACTTTTTTCCCCGTGGGATATTTTAAATTACAGTTATTTATTTTAATTTTACATTGACTCGGTTCAATTAAATTATTTAAAATTGACACATCAGAGCCTGTATCGATTTTCAGAACACAGCGCTTATTTACTTCTCCTTGAAAACAAAAACTCATTAAATTACATTTAAGTTTATTAATCCTGAAAGAACATTATTACAATAATTGTTTTCGGGGTATGAAATCAGTCGAAATCAGACGAATCCTGCTAAACTCGATTATTCTTGGTTTACTGATTTACCTGGACATTTTGATCGGAAATGTCCCTCTTTATTACATTCTCAACATTCTTTACCGTTATCTTTTTTTATTTTTCTGTAATCCTTCCCCTTTTTAAATTTCTTAAATTCATTTTTATTAATTTTTTTTCTCTTTAGGTTTATCATAGTGCTCATCTTGCTTTTTTCCCCCTTCTTGAAATTAAAATTTTTTTCCTTTTTTCTTTTCATAATTAAAATTTATCCTTCTCTCTATGTTGAAAAAACTTTTTCTATATCGAGTTGACCGCTTTTGCTCGTTTCTGTTGATGTTATTCCTTCAATCTGAAATGTTCTTTTTACAAATCTGTCGGATAGAGCGGAAACGAATTGTGCGATTTTATCGCGAACCATATCGGGACATTCCGAATATGCCGATTGCGATAATCTTTTGATATGGTATCCGAGCCCAACGAGGCAATACTCTCTCCATATTTCTGTCTTCTATTCGTAAACTGCGAATAATAATGAATGTAATGATTGCATTTTCCCGAAACGCATCTCGAGTTTAGATTTCAATTCTTCGAATTACAAACTCTTCAAATTTTGCAAGTTTTCCAAGATTGCGCGCGCTCTGCCACGACATTAAGGTAGCAGTTTTCGTCTCCTCTCTCTAACGCTCGAACAATTAAGTTGAATTGCGCGAGATATTCACGTAAAGGCGCGTTCCCTTCGTAAGAATCAAGCTTAAGCTTAATATCCATCTGACCACGAAATGTCACAGACGCGTCGAAATGATTAGCAGCGTCTCCGTCTGTATCTATGCAAAGCAGTACGGCCGAGTCGTCATGCTCGACAATATTTTGTTCGCAAAAGAATTTTCGCAACGGAACTAACGCATCCGACAACATTCGCAACAGAATCTTGTACGCAAACGTTCGTGACAGAATCTTCTCCCGCCACAGCATCAACACGACCGGCTACTTACAAGAGGATCAGTCACGCGTGTGTTCGCGATAGAATCACGTCCGCAAATATTATTGGAAGGACTTAACTGTTTTGCGAAGTCGCGTAGCCTCTCTTACAATTAACAGATTTGCACATCTCGTATTGACGTATTGATTCCGCAAACGTCGTCGCTGTTCCTCTCGCAAACATCTCCTGCAAAACCATCAGTAGCACCGTTTGCATTGGGGAAGTCTTCTCAATTTGCGAGGCTGCCTCCTTCATTGTTGTCTCCGTTTCTCGTGGAACGATCGTCGAACTTTCCGAGCTTTCTATTTGAGTTCTCCCTCTCATGACAATCGGTGAACGAATCATCCAAGACCTTTTGGATCCCGGACGAGCCCCCAAAATGTTGCGCCCGTCTTGCAATGTTCACACTCGCGATCGCGCTCTTTTGAATCAAGGAAAGGGAAAGAAAAGACTCAAAGATTTGTAGGAAATAACAAGGAACTCTTTTTATTAATAAACAATTTTTATTAATAAACTCAGCAAACAAGGAATTCCGTAAAATATAATATAGAATATCTCGGCGGAAAAGCACGTCCGGACGAACTGCTCTCCGTAGATCTGCCTGTCGCGGACCAATGGCGCATCGTCTGAGCAATTTGACACGGGTATCAAATTATAGCGCAGCATGCGATGGAATACGGATGTAACAATACATACTCACAATTTCACAGACTCATTTGAGTCGCATATTGCATGCGTTTCATCAACAACTGGCACAATCAAAGGCACAAACTTAAGTTACGAGGTTTTCTTGGAGTCCTCGAATTAGAGACTGCAATTCAATGTTTAGTCAAGAATGTTCAAGCAACAGCTTTCGCATAAGAATTAAGAAGTCTTCAATTCAATAAGGATTTACCGAGAGATAACAAACTTTTTCTCTCAATCCATTTTTGGACCAAGCAGGTTTGCAAGCGTTGGAGAAAGGACTTTAACACTCAAAGAATATTCGTCGAAACATCAATTAGTGTTGCCATCTGAACAACCTTTCAACAGGTTGATGATTGAACAAGAGCACGTAAGATTTTTACATGCAGGAATACAGATAACTTTCTTTAATTTGTCAAAAATTTTGACCATTGTGCAGTCGCCGAGCTGTTCGACAAATCATCTACAAATACATACAATATTTTAAAGCTAATCCAAAATCAAGTCAATTATGGGCAACTTCTGTTCTTTTCTATGATCTGAACGGATTCAACCTTCCAGACTATTCTCCAATGTAGGAATAGATTTTTGCGGATCATTCAGTGTTCGAGAATCAAAAAGACATAATGCCAAGGTTGTAACTTTCTATGTAGTAGTTTTTTGTATGCTTTGCCGTAAAGACAATTCATCTAGAACTTGCCTCGGACCTGATCACAGAATATTTTATCAACGTTCTCAAGCACTTCATAGCGCGAAGAGGAAGACCATCTAACATCTTTTCGGACAATGCAACAACTTTTATTAAGACCAATAAGGATTTGAAGAAAACTCTCAAGGAATTCTCAGGTCAAAACATGCAGGAAAATTGTTTTCTACTATGACTGAACAAGGCATCAAATGGCACTTCAACTTCCCTCCAAGAGCTCCAAATTTTGGAAGAATTCGAGAAGCTTCGTAAAAGCCTTTAAATCATATTTAAAAAGAATTGCAGATACATGCTTATTGATGATCGAAGAGATGCAAACTCTCACTGTGCAAATTGAATCCATCTTGAATTCCCGTCCTTTGACTAGTTTATCAAATGAACCTAATGATTTGTCCTGTCTTTCTTCTGGACACTTTCTCATTGGAGACGCACTTACCATAGAAACCACGTATGGAAAACCCGATTGAATCGATGGCAGAGAGGAACAAATGAAATAACATTTTTGGAACAGATGATCAAGAATTGACAAAGAATTCATTATTGAAGTTGATCTGCATCAACTTCAATATTCTCCCTCCCTCTCCTCTCATTGTATTGGCCTCCCGGAAAAGTTTATGATGGTTCATCCAAGGGATGACGGCATTATCCGGGCAGTTACATCAAGATATCCAAGGGATTTTTCAAGAAACCAGCTAATCGAATTTCTTTATTTCTAATCAAGGAAGACTTTGAATCATAAATATAAATATGCAATATGATATAATCATTTGTTTCACAGCCAATGTTTAGCGTAATTCGAGTTATTTTTTTATTTTGTAAAGCTAAACTTTTCAAGGCGGCCGGCATGTTAAGTATTAGTTTGAGCACTTTACACTATTCTCATTATCTCGTTCTAATAGTCCTGTAATTGTTATATTCATAAGTTCAATTATCATCAGAGCAGAGATTGATTATCAATCTATTCACAGCAGATTCTAGATTGTTCATTTGTTAGATTTAAGAACGTGGCTGCTGTGTATCCCTTCATAAGATCATTCAAATAAAACAAGATTTCGTCGCAAGAAGAAAAGACAGTGTATTGTGTTAACCTTTACACCCATTAACATACCTTACATCAAAGTACATTGACAATTATCTCGGATTAAAGTAAGTACGTAGAAATAAATGAACTCAATTAACTAAACTCTCAAAAATCGTGTAAATTGACGGAAAGGAGTTGAAAGAGATACCGTGTGAGTTTATTATCAAGCCCATTTGGTGTTTGTTGGGCACCGCTCAAGCGTTGAGTGAAAAAATGAGAATGATACGATGCACAGCTTAATGTGTCATGACACTATCCAGAGCTACGTCGTGAGGTTCGTCCGAGATCATCGTCGAACAAGATAGCGGTGGCAAATCACCTTCTGAGAGATGCTCGTCAGGCTTCCATAGCCGTAGGCCTTGTACATACGCTAATCGCATACGTCGTTAACGCTAATCGTTAACCATCAAGTGATGAATATCGTACCTGAATTCTCTAGAACAGATCTTGGCAGTAAATCAAAATCCGTCATTCAATAAGGACATGATATCTCTGCGATTTATTTGTTAGTAATTTTGTACAATATGTAATTTATTTTGCGGCTAAGAAGGAAAAAAAAGCAAAAAGATATCATATTTGTATGTATAACAATATTTTTAATCATAGAGAATTCTTGAATGTTGATGTAGATCTTGATCGAGGAGAACACAGATCTTGGTGACAGGTCGCTTGAAGGAAGCAATAGCCGTTCGCAATGTAACAACTATTGTCAGATCATCATCGCCAGGATGTAATTGTTGGATCTGAGCAAGTAGTCATTTGGCTGGAAAGTATCTTTTATCAATGATAAGAACCAAGGACCCTTCTTTGATTTAAATTGATGGATGATATCATCTTGAAATCGTTTGGTACTATTGAAGGCATTCAGCCTACTGTCGTGTCAAAAGTGTTCCATCTTTTGCCGGATGAGTTGCCATCTGGTAAGGCGGGAACTTATCTAGAAGGTTCGGTTCGGATATTACCATAGGAGCCTCGCCCAAAATGAAATGACCTGAAGTTAGAATTGTATGCATCCTCTGACATAGGGCCTAGAGTTCAACACTGCCTCGACTTGAGCAGTGAACATTGAAAGCTCTTCGTAGGTAAATATTACTATAAGTTACCTATTATTCGACGAAGATGGAACTTAGACAGACATTAGCTCCTTTAATTCCTTCGAGGCTGAGTTGAAGCGTCTTCTAAATTCGCGATCAACGCCGATGAAATTAGTACCGCAATCACTATGCAAGGTAGCACAGATTCCATGCTGAGCCGTAAATCGTTTGTAAGCTTAAATTAAGGCTTCGGTAGTATAATCAGTGACAATTTCTATGTGTACAGCGGAAGTAGAGAAACACAAAAATAGATAATAGCCTCGGTAACTTTTCGCTGCCCGTCCTCGCCATGTCTTTATCATTATAGGGCTAACGTCGACTCCGGTATGTAAGAAGGTGAGAAGGTGTAACTCTTAATCAGGGCAGTTGACCCATCAACTGTTGCGCTCAATTATGACGATGTCTGTACATATGCATTTGAGGATGAAAGATTAGACTGGAACTCGTCCGCCTAATATCCAATATTGGTGGATGTGCACCAACGTAACTTGCGTGCAAAATTTGAATGTGGGCATCCACGATTATTAACGTTGTAAGAGATAATTGTTTTGGTAAAAGAAATGAATGTTCGACATCGGACTTCAAATTCGCATGCCGAAGTCGTCCGCGCGAAAAATATCGAGTTCATGTAAATGAAATAAGGGCTGATTTCTCTCCTCTCGCCAATATCTGTCGCGGAAAGTAACTCCGTTGCATTTGACGAATCCAAAAACTTTGTAGTATCTCTTTTGGGGTTAGAGGCTCGTTGACCGATTTTGATGACATTCGCCAAAAGCGATTAACTGTCGATGATTCGTAAATAGCGGTGATTCGTAGAAGCTTCGTAAGAAAAGAGTAACATTCTAGGAAATCCCAAGATGTCACAATCATGGTGGCCCAGATCATCACGGATGCTGCTCAAGATTATGCGCGCTTATTCCTCTTGCTGTACAGTCATCTCTTGCCGGATTTTCTTTGCCGGGAACGAAGTGCCATGAAGTGGAAGGCAATGTTTCCTGCATAATTGTTATATGGTTACGAACATATTCCTTCCATCTTGCGGGATGAGACGAAACCCAAGTGAGAACTACGAATGAGTCAGTCCAAAGTTTTCCAATGCTAACGCGTCCCGTACGCTAGACATAAAGCGGGATAGCATCAACGCGTTTAATTCGAGTCGTGGTGTGGTAATTTTCTTTAAAGGTGCGACTTTGGTTTTGAAACAAACAATGCTGACTTGAATTCTGAACTCCGACGTTTCAATCCTAAGATAGACTCGCCATGGCGAGTTGAGATACGTCAAAAAACCCATATAACTGGGTGGAAAGTGCAGAAGACGAGATGCTAATCCATCGAGGAATATTACTGCTGCTTAAAATCATACTACTGATTTTATAGTTCAGACGACAGGGGAACTATCCCAGTTTATTTTTATCAACTAAAGTTCCTGAATATAAATTAACAATAAAGTTCCTTCCTTGAATTACAACGAGTGCGATGAGACCCAGAGGATTGTATAGTTGCGCTATCTCAAATAAAACAAATTTCTTCGTAAACTGGATAAAACATCGACTGGAAAGCGGCACTGTTGTGAAGAACATCTGTGTGAGGTTGCCAGCAGAAATCTAACATCTTCTCAACAGAAATCTAACACTTCATGCGAAAGGAATCTACCCGATGGTGAACGTCTTGTCATTCAGTGATATCGATAAATGTTCTAACAAATTTGGACAATTGCATTTCTGTAATGGAAAGTCTGCCCTACAGAGTTGCATTACTCGCTTATTATTTCCTTGGTTTCGTCGATCGATTCGGTACCCCTAAAAATGTCATCTATATATCTTCTATATACCTTGATCAGCGGAGGCTGATAGCTGTAGAGAACCGAGAACCTTTGTCGGTGATAAGCTGTTGCAGGACTTGAAGAATGGGATACAATTTATTTAAGTTACCGTAGTTAACTGATATAGATGCAAATGACTTTCTGGATCGTACTAGAAAATTCGTTGTAAATTATGATTTCTCGGATGAACTGATATTTATCGGTAATGTCCGATGAAAAGACGTTATGTGAGATCGAAACCACAACAGCACATTGAAGAGATTTGCAGTTTCGCTCCTGAATGTAAGATATCATTCAGCGAAATACCGCTAGTGGACGGACTTGACCCATTAAAGACTACCCGGAGTTTGGTTGATTGACTGTTATCGTACAGTACTCATGGATAAATAGAAAACGGGAGAATCGTTGATTTTGACTCCGCTACTGATATCATATGTGTCCTAATGACATATTCTTGTAAGAAAGCCGCATATAGTTCACATTAAGAAGATTCACAATAATCTCTGTCGAATCAGCATCGAAGATGCAATCATGGAAGATGAATCCTCTAATAAGATTGCCAAACTTTAACGACAGTCGAATTATGTTTGCTTAGCCGCTTTGATCTCAAGAAAAGGTAAAAAGAAAGTATTTCTCGCAATTAGCTTCATCGGGGCTCAAAGTCTTCGCGTTAGACAGAATCTTTTCTTGATTCTAGAAACAAGTCAATAGGTCTTGCAAATTGCGATCATACAATAGTAAATGCATCACGCTATGATCGTGAATATTCGATGTGATGAGTTCGAAAATCATCCAACCAAATAATGTTGATTGCATATAAGTAATGAAGAATCATCTCTTACTAATTCGGGGTTAACCTGACCATATGAGTTAGCTAATAATGATGTGAATCGATCCGGCTTTCTCAAAACTAGGATCCGTGAGGATAACTGAGATAAGCTCATAACGCGTCAGTTACTTCAAGAAAGACAGTTTGAACGTTAACCATGGAAGGACAAATGTATGTAAGAGATCGAATTATCAATTATAGAATGAAGCCTAACATAAACCGAGCCTCTAATGCGTCCTGAATACGTTCTGCCAATGTTCAGTAACGGAATCGCGGCATGCGTTCAAGATAGCTCTAACAAATGTACCAATTCATCTGTAACAAAGGATAATTCAGATCTAGGCTTTAACAACACGCGGACGAACATAAACTGGTCATCGCGGACCTTTACTTTAACTTGACATGTTGCAAGTATTGTAAGCGGCATCTGATTATTGACGCATTGAGCATGGTCACCGGAAAATTTTAGTCAGTTTTTGATTGGATTGAGAAACAAGAGAGGGCGGAGCGTCACCAACTGAGGTATCCGCAGCCGTTTTCGATGCCGACTTTATCAATAATTTATCGATCGTCATGTATTCTCGTGTGATGTCTTTTGCCGCATTTTTTACAACAGTGAGACAATTCTCAGTTCGCATGCGCCCCCAGGCAATTAAAACATAAATTTAACTTGTAAACGGTGTGTCGTCGACGTTCAACGAGCTGTGACAGATAAGTAGAGCAATTGAAGAAATGATGGACTTACATAGTCGGCTAGTTCGTCCAACTATGAGGTAGATATCATCAGACTTCGGGATCTTGCATCCGGCTTGAGAGCCAAAACGATCGACCTTTTTCCTTAGTAAGCTTGGTCGATGTAAATGTCAAGCTTTCCCACGTTCTCGTATGACCAATTACAAATTTCTTCGAATTCCTTTAATATGGGATACGATGTGTCCCAATTTTACCTCCCATGCTTCACGCGTATTCTCATCTAGCAAACGTGCTAAATAATATCAAAATCAGAGTGTACTTGTACAATCCAGAGCTTTCAGGGCTCCTAGCGACTCGGTAACCGTGGCCATCATTGTGTTGAGTTCTTATGCTAATTTCAATTTAATCGGTTTAAGTTCAAATAATTTATCCATTTGCGCAGAAATTAGCACACGCTTATTTTCATAACGGGCTGTCAAGATTTTTCAGGCGATTGAGAATGTACTATTCGAATCCTTCAGATTCGTGACGAGTCAAGCGGCATCACTCGTAAGGCATGTCTTTAGATAATGCATCTTTTCAACATTAGTCAATTCATAGTTATTGATCATCATTGACACAAACAGATCGTAAAACAACCTCTAGAAGTGATAATCAGCTGCGAATGCCGGCAAGCGAATTTTGGATAGACTTCTCCGAGCATTATCGTGCCGAAGTCCCAATGTGGCAATGTCAGACATTCACCTTCAAGCCTTGATTAGAAGCTTCTACTGTTTCTCGTTGTTCAAGTAGTAATATAGTTTTTGCTTGTACATAGAACTCTTGGCATCGCTCGTATGTTTGATATTTTATATAAGACTCATCCTGAAGTCCTTCACAGCCATGTGACATATCTTTTCGTGTTCTGCTTGAAATCTGGCTGGCCCAATTGACCTCAAAGATCTCTAGACACTTACTTACTAGATGACGAGAGTGTACCTCAGACATTTTTTCTGAGGCATTCTCCATGGCATTTTATATCATGAAGAATCTGTTCATCTGCATAAATATCTGAGATCGCAGATAATCCATTTTGAATATGCTCACAATGACTCTCTTCACGTAGTAGTTAACTTCAGAAAGAAACGAGTGATAACTGAAAGAGTCAATGGTTAATTAGAATCAACAGAATTATAACAAACAAGGACTTAGAATATCTGATTGTTCATTAGTTATTGAAAACTTTTTAACCATTAGTTATTGCCTCCTTTCAAATGCGCACAAATCAAGCTCGGATGATCAGAAATAATGATAAAATAAGAAGATGATTTGATCAATGAAACATAAGAAGGGAAGCAGACAATTTCAATTATTTGTTAAACAATATTTAATGCTCATAAATGAATAAGATATCTTACATCAAAGTTGACAATTATTTCGAAGTAAATTAATTACGCAGAAATAAATGAACTCAATTAACTAAATTCTGAAAAATGGAATTGTGTAAATTAACATTGGTGGTAAGGAATTGAAAGAGATATCGTGTGAGGTTATCATCACTTGATGTTCTTGTCCGATAGGAGAGAGCCACCATTTGAATTTATCATTACGTCCATTTAGTGCTTGCCGAGCATCGCTCAAGACTGTTGTTGAGCGGAAAAGTGAGAATGACGCACAGCTTAATGTGACCATGACACTACCCAGAGCTACATTGTCAGGAGTATGTCCGAGATCATCGTCGAACGACAAGATGATGGTGGCAAATCTTGCCTGAGATGCTCGTCAGGTTTCCATAGCGACCGTAGGTCTTGTACATGCGCTAATCGCATATGTCGTCCAACGCTAATCGTTGACCATCAAGTGATGAATGTCATGCATACTTGAATTCTGCTAATTTCTAATTTGAGTTAATGAGTTCCTTTGCACTCGTAATTGTCTTTCATCTAAGATAAGCGCGTGTGGATATTCTGTCATTGCCTTATACACTGACAATCGGCGCTGAAGAAGCGCGGAAGGCGTGCGCGCATGCCCTTGCCGTGATCGCGATCGAAACTAAGCGGACTTACCATTCGAGCTTGTCTGAACATAAGTAATTATTTACAATAAATAAGTGATTATTTGCTATGTGTGAAATTGAATTTTACTGTTATAGCAGGCATATTGAAACAAAATCCGCCCAAAAATGATGAAAAAAATCAAGCTTTGATTGCAGTAGATAAACATGCGTAAGAACCATGTCTTTGCATCATGCGGTTATGTAAGCCTACTCTTTTGAGCAGGCTGAACTTGTGTACCATTCATTTTTCAAGGACGAAAGATGAACTGGTACAAAAATTCAGCTAAAAAGAACAGGCTTCATGTAGATTCACTAGAAAAACAGAGTCATCAGTCCATGTTTGCGATTGGTTCATGTAACTTGCCTTCATTATGGCAGCATGAATTACAATATAAGGAAGCATACTTATTGAAAAACTTGTAGACATGAAATAACGCAAAACATTTTTTATTGATGTATTTCATATTATAGTCATAAGAAAATGTTACAATTATAACATAAAGAAATAATAGAGTTATACAGAAATATCTTAATGTTTCATAAAAATATATAAATATATAATTGATGATAGTTTCAAATAACGATACGACCAGTATCAAATATATTCCGCGTCCAATGAAATCTATTATAAACGAAGATAATAAATGTAGAAAAGTAATAAATGCAAAAATATCAAGGCATTAGATATCAAAAATGATAATCATTATTTGATGTGTATTATAATATGTATGATATAATAAAACGTAGATATTTCGTAGATCATTTAAGATTTATACAGAAGAACATATATATATATATATATATATATATATATATATATATATATATATATAATATATATATATATATATATACACAACCCGCGGCCTGTGTGTATATGTGTATATATATATATATTTTTCCAC
>Ga0157363_1004260_pt1 | contig 13142 bp, 7 predicted proteins | sample AttsexASBM1_FD_111477 | JGI IMG/M metagenome (GOLD analysis project Ga0157363, IMG submission 111477) | Fungus gardens microbial communities from leaf cutter ant in Ribeirão Preto, State of São Paulo, Brazil - Atta sexdens ASBM1 | ecosystem: Host-associated > Fungi > Mycelium > Unclassified ...
TATATATATATATATATATATATATATATATATATATATATATATATATCTCTCATTTTAAGTGCAAACATTTTTGAAGATTTCAAACTATGCGAACAGACAATTAGTCGTGTGTAGCCCGCATTGCACGCTTGCTACAGATATATTCCTGTCTTCGTCTTCAATTTATCTCGTCGCAGCGTGTATAAAATACTTAAAAATCAAGATCATATAAGAGGTAAGTATTTATCATATTTTATTTTGTCATACGCTGACAAGAATAATCTGAAAAAATAATATTTAATCTGTCTTTACAATAGATAACAACATATTTGCGTTATAATTATGGGATAATAATAAAAACTGAAGTTATTAGAAGTTAGCAAATAATACTAAACATGCAGTTATGTCTTATCTTTATGTCTTCTTAGTATGATTCTCTTTTTTCACTCTTTGTAGTATGTTTCTCTTATTTCACTCTTCCTTTTCTTCATAAATTTGATTATGTCTAATTGGCATAAGAGAACATGTATAAATATACATATGTATTATAAAGTTACGTACAACTCATAGGACAGAAACAAATATAATACATAATATAACTAATTGATTCAAATAAGGTATAGACGAAAATGACTTTTAATAATATATAATCAAACAAATATAATGTTAATTTGCCATAGATAATTTAATTCACAAATTTTCAAAATAAAATTTTTAATAGTACGGGTTGATCAATTTCATGAGTCGTGTATATATAACTATATATATTTTTAGTATAAGATTTTTAGAAGTAAAAAATCTATAAAGCAGTCTGTTCTGTAAGCATGGTATCACTCTCACACTCAATATTTTGCGCCGACAAATTGAATTCGCAATGATCGTTTCTTCTCACAAGCCTTCTTCGCCTGTTCTAAATGATTGCGCCATCTAATTGTCCGTTTTCCATTTGTGAAAACTAACCATTTGTCGTGTAACAACATATGGGCAACCAAATTCCTTGTCCCTTGACATGATAATCCTAATTATCAAATATAAACTCAAATGAAAACTTCTCTCCAGGATTACAAAATTTTCCAAAAAAGACTTGATTCTTTATGTAACATTGAATTTTCAGGAAAAAGTATATTGTTAAATAGAAAATCAATTACGAACTCTCGAAATAATTTGAAGTAATTTTTCTTTTTAAAAAGTAAAAATTAGGATTGGTCTTAACTAAGAATATTCCAATATTCAATCTTAAAGAATGAAACTTCACTTTTCAGAATAAATTTTATTCTAAACATCTTTCAGAGATTGAATTGATACTATTAATCAAAATTATTATGAACAAACTTTTAGATAATTATATAAAAAATTATATCTCTTAATTTTATCTTACAAAATCAATATTCTTCTTAACCCATTCATTCTTTAATTATTAAAACGGAAAAACCTATTATGATAGAACCATTCTTCATCACGATGATCCGATTGCTATCTATAATCGTTTTCAAACGATGTGCAATCGTGACAAGGATGCATTCCTTAAAACTGCTTCTTATTATATCTTGAATTAAAGCATCCGTGCTAGAAATAAAGATTCAAATTGGGGAATGCAAACTTATAAACATGTTAAGTTTTGAAATCTCTGTCTCTCTCTCTCTTGTACGTTGCAAATTACAGATACAAAATATATACAATTTTGATGGAAATGTTTATCAATTCGATTTAATTTGAAAAGATTTGATTTCTATTAATCTTGAATTTATTACAAAACGATTGTTTATCGTACTTGATGTACCCTGGTAACATACTGTGAAAATACTTTATATCATTTGCAAGCATTCTCAAAAGTAACAACTTAATAGAAAGCTTGAATTATTTACATATAGTAATTATTACTATACCTCATAAAAAAAGTCATATTCATACCTAGCAAACGAGAATGGATTAAAATGGAAATTTTTTTCTCCAAATGCGTATTTTAAATAGGGAATACTTTTTTTTAATTTAATTGAATGCAATTGAAAAACTGCATTGCCTATTCAAAATTTTGAATTGAACAGTATTCACAATTATATATTTTTGCACAGAAAAAGCTAATATTATTTTTAGATTTTGAAAGGCATAAAGATATGCTCCATACAATTCCTATAAATGAATAAAAATGCATTCAAGATTGAAAAGCATTCATTTTAACATTCGTAAATCAATATTTCTGAAAATCTGAATTCATTTCAATTCATATCAATCCATTCTCATTTGTTGGATATTACAATAAACTCTCAATAATCACATCATAACTTGTGATGTTAAATCATCAAAGATTATACCACATTATTATCTTGATCTGTATGTATCATAACACAATAAATAATTTTTAATTCATCTGTATAATGTCACATCTGTAAACGGACATTCGCACGGTACAATAATTTTATTGTTATATCACATCCGTGACAAATATTTGCACATCATCATGACTTTGTTGATGTGATTACTGTGATTTTATTTGCTATGGAGAATTTATTAATATATAAGTAATCAATCAAAATTTATTGACTTCATCAAATGATATTTAAATACAATCCTAAAGAATCATAAAGACACTGCGAATCAATACTGGCCGTAGTTTCAAGAACGAGCAAACGATTGTTTGTCAAGATGGCTCTGACTAGGCATATGAGTTGCCTCTGACCGATACTGAAGTTATGACTGCCAGAGAAAATATCGTGGTCCAGCGTGACATCATTCAGTTCGACTTGCTGCAACACTTTCCACAGCTTCAAGTCACCAAACTGATTAAACGGATTCAGATTGTAACATAGACTCTCGGAAAAGAACACAGGTTTCTATGATATAATGAAGATTTTGCAGTTCTCCACTCATGTTTGTATCTCGACTATCGATCTTGATTTCGACTTTTTTAGATCTTCACTGAACAAGCGACGAGATCAAGGAAGACTTGTCGGCGCCAGTTCGTCCAACTTCCCAACTTTCCAGCTAGGGTCGATGGATATATTCAGATTCTGTAAAGAGTCTGATTACGTGATAAAACACAAATAATCTGTAAGAACAGTTGGTTTATTTTATATCTTCAAAACTGGTGGATTATCCATATCATATTTCATGTTGACATCCTTCAAGATCAATTGTCCTTGGGATGGCCATATAGGTGGCGGTGGATTGTCCGAGGTTCCCCCTTAAGAAGATTCGTGTATTGAAGAATCCTTTCCACGGAAGTCATCAGTGATACTGACTCACTAAATTGTTTTATGGTGTATTGTAGACAAACGATTAGGATCAATGACTGCGATATAGCTAGACCTGCTTTGCTGTCGGTTACATTGTCTGCAGTATAAAGAACAAAGAAGATTTGCAATAATTGAAGATTGAGAAAAAGAATCACACATAGAAATAAGAATTGAAAATAAAAACTTATTTATTCTATTAATTAATTCTTCTAAGTTGCAGCCTTTTGCATCTTTACAAAATTCTTAGAAAAAAAATTTATCTCTTTTAACTAAGAATCTGTTAATTAATTAGATATAATTTATCAGTCTCATTCATTAGTATTAGAGAAAAGCAAAAGCAGGCGAAGAATAGGCACATTATTAAATCCGCAACAATAGCAAAGGCTATCGCGCATGTTAAAAAGAGGTACCATGTGCTGCTATAACGATCTTGCAACTCATCAAATCGTTTTTTTCAAATCGCATTAATTTCTCATTTCTTGCTGCTTCTGATTGTCGATAAACCATTCAGAGTGGCATTTATGTACAAGAATATAGAATTCTTCACTGAAAACGCAAAAACATTCAAAAAAACTTCTAAAAAATTTATTAAATTCCAGGAAATATAAGAACTTTAAGATACGAATTGGCAGGAGTCCACGAATTTAAACCTCAAGGATATACACCTTTTTTCTAATTACGTATTACTTGCTCTAATATACTTACGCCTTCGAGACATTTGAGGTCTTGACCAATCTTCATATAAGATTTCAGCGAAGAAAAGAGAACAAGACGATTAGTATGGCTATCAATAGCACTGATTAATTATCGCCTCCATGATTATTATATCACATACTAAAATCCTTGAATCACCTCCAATATCAATTTGGGCAGCTATTCATCCATGCCCATATCTTTTGAAATCTGTTTAAAATTCTTCCTGGAATACAAAAATCATTAACTCTCTGTAAGAATCAAGAAAAGAAATTACGAATCCAAGAATCGAAATCGATGTAAGTTAATTTATTATAATGATAATTTATTATAATGAAAATGCTCGCAAATTTTCTAAACAAATTAAGCAGAATCGCTTATTTCGAGCTTATATAATTAGAATGGCTTTTAATTAATACAATTGGCATAAGTTACATAAATATAATATAATATTCTAAAACAAAATTAATCAATTTTAGTCGATAATTTGTATCTTTGATATCATGAATACATGCAAAAAAAATCTACATCATCGTTACGCTTTATTTATTTATGAATAGTTATAGCGATCGTTACAAATTAATATTGTAATATCACATACGACAAAAATATTTTGGTGTTCCGGAATTAACATTTTGAAAACTTTCAAAAAGATTCTAATAATATTTTTAACAATTCTTATATTTTAAATTTATAAACATTTCTTTAAAAGAAATATCTTAATTTCTTCACATTTTTTATGTTTTCTTTGAAATTTATAAAATGAGGAATCTTGTAAATTCTATTTCAGAATTTACATCTATCTATAAAGAAATTTAGAAAAGTTACTCAACTTTCTCAACACTTCTAAAAAGTCTCAATTCATTTAAAAATTAAAAAATCTTTCTAAAAAATTTTTAAATTATATAAAAATTATGAAATATTCTAAAAATTACTTGAAAAATATTTTTAAAAAATTGTTATAAAAGAATTTTTCTGAATGTTTCTGTAAAGTACAATAAATAGTTAAGACGACTATCGGATTTCGTAATTTACCGGAAGGATTATTATAGCAGAAAGATATGCCTGCAGCAATTTGAAGAACATGATATTATGAAAATTATTACTCGAGTCATCAGAGACCTTCATGTAAAGAAAGCTACGAAACAATGTAGAAACGATGCAGATGATGATACAGAATGTATATATAGGATCTATAATATTCAGCAGGCCGTCCGAATTCAACGTGAAAATCGATCCAAGAAAATTATTATTGTACATTCACGAATATTTGACATCACTAGTATTTTCAATACATCTGATATCCTCCAAGATAATCCAATATGACAGCCAGTAATCATTCTCAGTAGTGGCGATCTGACTGATGATGATCATTAGCAATATGACTAGCGAAATTATTGCCACTATTATGCAGATATTTTATACTCTGCTGTTATTCAACCGTGTGCCTTCATCTCAGCTTCCAGGTTGTTCTCCAATAATTTCTAACCAATTCTCACATAATCCAAACCATCAGTGTATTACACGATAGCAAAATAATAATCTTATTATTTGAATTTATCTCTCATAATAGATGTAATCTGATGAAGTTAATTCAGTTTAAATTATTTAAAAACTAGATGAAAATAATGTTAAGATATTTGAAAACTACTTAACTTTTTTGAATCTTAATTTCAAAAACTTCTCTCGCACTTTATTAATGATAATAATTTGTGAAGATATATTAGAAATCTTTAATGCGCGAAAATATAGATATTTTTTTAAATTATTTTATTTTTATTTATGTTCATTTTTTTCTATTTTTATTTTACATTTTTATTTTTTGTATCTATTTTTCTATCTATTTTTATTGACAAAGATAATGTAAAATATTTTTTTTTCAATTTCTATATTTTTTAATTATAAATAACGTATGATCATCTTACAGTGATGGAACTTATAGTCGATAATCTTGATATTCATCTCGTTATTGTAATTCTTTTAGACATTTCCAAAGCTCTTCTCATGTCCTCTTCCTTTCTTTGCGCTTGGTTCAAATTATCCAACATCCCAATGAAATCTTTATTTGATTGTACTAATTCGTTATAATTTCCTTGCATTTTTACGAAACTCTTAGGAAACAAAATCAGGATATTTAATTTAATAGACATTCAACCTTCATCTTTTAATTAATTGTAAATTACATATAAATCAAATGTTCAAAAGCTTCGTGTCATTTCTTCATTTAAAAAAATCTTATTATTTATTAATTTTAATTATAAAATTATCTAATTTTTATGTTATTAATAAAATAATGTTTACTTTCTTCATAACAATAAAAAAAATTTTTTAATTATTCATTTAGCAATAAGTTAAATTTGCTTTTGTCATTATTATGTCTAAATTCTTTACTTTTAAAATAAATTAAAAAACCAAATTTTTAAAATTAAAAATTTTTTAATTTAATAGATAACTAAAGAATATTCTTTATTATTTACTCGAATTAGTATGATGATGTGATCCGCCCTTTTAAGGAATTATAGTTGATATGTGACAAGTATCCGTCTTGCTGGAGATATTCAGTGATGCACTTCCCATAAAGATGCCTAGCAACACGTATTCACCGCACTCAAAGGGTCGTCGAGCAAATAGATTCCGCTTATCTATAAACCGCTCTCGCGAGATTGATTCATTCTCTTTGGCGACCGGATAGAGATACACCTCCATCGTTGACCATCGTCATGTCTCCCTGCGGAAATTGTCGGAAATTGTTCGTCAAGGCGCACAGATTTGCTACCTGAAACATTTGCCAATTAATTAAAAAGAAACTTTAAAGAAGGTTAAAAATTTCGAAATTAGGAAATATTAGACATTTTTCTTTTATCTAAATAAAATCACATATAGATTAAAGATTTAAAAAAATTTATAACACTTGTTAAAATATTAGGTGTAGGAAAAAGTTCATGGCGTTTTTCCCATTAGATGTCATTAAAAAAACGCCACGAATTTTTTCCCACACCAATATCTTCTTTTATATTCAATCACAAAGATGTTCATGTTGATTGATAATGATTGATGCGATGAAGATTTGAAAGATCTAATTATTACTAGTTATATATAAAAATTCTTGATTCTAATGTGCAATAGCAGGAATATATAAACACTGTAGAATATCCGCAACAATTACTTTGAATGAAAATTACTTGCATGTATCTAGTCTTATCATAGGACTGGCCAAATATATTGGCTAAGTATATTGTCCCTTACAGTACCACAAAAAGCCAGAGTTCTTGACTGGCATAGAAGATACGCAGATTCGGATTGCTCGTGAAGTATCCAGTGGATAAATTGCCTGGAAAATTATACTTCGAGGAGCCTTAAGTAAAAATTACAGAACCCATACCAAGATTTAATTCCTTTAATAGTAGATGTAATATAGACGATTTGCCGGAGCCTACTGCATCGACTGTAGCACACAATTTACCTGGCTTGATAGTTAAGTTGATATTACACAAAGTCGGCGGCAGTTGGTCACTGATCCAATTGGCGGAAATCCGCTGAAGCTTTACATATACCGGAAGATCAGATAATCTTTGATGTTCAGACAGAACGATATTCCCATTTCTCGAGATGTCTATTTGATTCTCTGCATTAATTGCTTCCTCTGGTTTCTGAGATTTAAATTGCAACTGCGGCGTGTTCTCCGAAAAGCATCTCGTATTCACTTCGTCCATCAGCAAAAAATCTTGTAAAAATTAAGCGCACTTCAATAAATACGTGACAATAGAGATATAAGAATGAATGTAGATTTAAATTCACCATAAATTAGAAAATAATATGATAATACATATACCTCCAATCGATTGAATAACACTATTGATTCACCTAGTAGTATTGCAGAAAGTACAACGCGACAACAAGAGAGTTAAAGTATTTCAACATTTCATAGACAGTTCACATCGGCAGTCAAATTATTTTCCATTAAGACGAATGTTATCAAGATAAAATAGACGATCAATCATTCAGTGAAAACTATGATGACTATATATGCGACGCGCATATACGATGAGAATTTGATTTGCTTGATATGCAACTTTCTGATTACACAATCTGACTAAATGGTTTCTTCCAGGCGTACATCTTCATCTGAACTGAAAATTATCATCTCATAAATTTGTTCCATAAAATTTTTTTTATAAATGATATTTGAATATTAATATTATATCTTTATTCATCTTCTATATCCTCGTTTAAGAATAAAATAACTAATGAACTTCTTGAGGATACTTGTATCTCAGCTATGAGTTCGCTCATCAGTTGCACTCTTCGATCGGTCAGTGGCAATCTGAGTTCGAGATTCAAGAAGCTTTGCAAAGTCCTTTGTTCTGGGAGATTATCAACAACGTCCCGATGCCAATAAAACTCAAAGTACTTTTTGCTACATTATTGTTCCTATGGTCGTGATCTGCGAATAAAAATAAAGCTTAACTTCAATAGACAATTATTTAAGAGCAACAACTTTCAAAACAACTGAAAAGAAGAGATCCTACCCCAGACAGTCAAGCGAGATTTAGCATATGGAACAAATTGATGCATTGCATGTATTGTTCAACTTATCGACAATTTGCTATCATTGGAATCTAATGTGAATTGAGTTAGCATCAGGAGGTCAAATAGATTTCATGAGTTTACGAAATTGTAAGAGTATACATTGAGAAATAATAAATTCGTCACGTTGACAGCAAACTAACGGTACACCATGCACGCATGATGAAAACTTGCCAGCAGTTTGCTAAATTCTAAGGAAGATTTTACATGACATCAGAACAACAGACAGTTTGTAGAAATACCTTGGCTTTAGTTTGGCAAAATTGAATGCGGAATAAATGACAGCAAAATAGTAATATATTGTCCTTATTTGGCTATCTGGGACGTCTTTACAGGACGTCTAAACTAATTCATGGAGTTGTAAAATGTATGCAAATAGTTTATATGCATATAATCGATATAATAGGTTTTCTACGAATTATACTACAATTATTAAAATTTATACTTGTCAATAATCTACAAAAGAGATTAATAAATTTAAGTGACTTTTTTTCAAGAGTATGCGATCGAAGTGCTTTAATTACTGCGGAATGTACACAAATATTTTTATGAGATAAAGGATTATCATAAAAGGCATGATCTATATGTAATTCAGGCACATTGTTAATTGAATAGCGAATAACATCATTGCTGAGAAGATTCATCTGTCCGATATCGATTTGGTTCATGACTGCTGTGTTCAATCGTATAACTACAATAGTGTTGTTAAAAATAATTATAAATTGAATAAATAAGATTTTTTTCACTTTCTCTGTCCATACATGTAAGCGCAACAGAAATTTTTCTTTGATTAATTTTTACAAAAAAGATATATCAAACTCCCTATGAAAATTGTAATAAAACTGAATAAAGCAGCTTAATATAAATTAGAATCATTCATTATGTAATCATTTGTAACATCTCTGATTGTGAAATATATACGCGCGCGCACATTGTCGCAGACATATTCCTATATATGCTTATTCTCTTTTTGTATGTTATTATTAATAATGGTATAAGCAAATTTAATTAGATACGTTTCTACGGTTTTGTAATGTTTAATAAGAACATAATATTATATTTTTTTGATTATTAAATTATTAAAAAATTATTTAATTATGAAATTATAAAAAATTATAAAAAAGTTTTCTATTTGTTATTGTAAAAAATAAAAATTGCAATTTTTTATTTAACTAAAGATTTTTGTTAATTTATAATCTCCCGGTAAAAAAATTGTTTTCATATGTAATCATATTTCATATATATAAAAACATTACTATACAAAATTATGTAAAAATTTGCATAATTACAATTCATTATATAATGAAAATATTCCGTATACATATATAAATCTTCGGAATATGTATTATAATATTTTAAAGAGTATTTGAATGCTGAACAAAGTTATTGTTCTTGCAGAATTTCTTGCAGAATATAGAATCTAACGCGTTCAAAATATAAAATAACAAATCAATATAAAACTAACTTAATTTTTTTCATTTCTATAATCATTTAAAGCATTCGGAAAAAAATTTGTAATATATATTTTTTTATCATTTAATTTTTCATTTCAAAATTATAATTATTAATAATCTACAAATTGATATTATTATACTTTTTATCATGCATAATGATGCTGTCCTTTTATGTAAAAGTATAATTGCAAGGTAAAATGTTGTGTGATCAATTGTTCACAAATAATTTCTTGTCTTCAAAGTTTGGAGGCCTGTTCTAATCTAAAACTATAAGTTTCAATTTTTAGCAAAATCGAAATATTTGTTTATATAATATTTATATTATAATATGCATTGTTTGTATTTGTAAAATTAATTTAAAAAATCTAATTTATAAAATTAATTTGACAAATCAATATTTGGCCATCTTTCTCAGTATAAGTATGACTTTCAATGTTTACCAATAACACGTTTGCTGATATATATACAATATTCATCACGTGGAATAACATGTCTTTTGAATGGTCTTATTTCTTTTAAAGTATAACCCGATAAAAAATTTTTTATACATAATTATGCATAAACGGTTTATAATCGTTATAAATAAACTGCGTGTAAATTAGTCATGTATAACCGTTTATGTATAATTATGTACAAAAATTTTTTTACCGAACTATATTTTAAAAGAGATAAGATCACTCGAAAGACACGTCATTCCGCGAAGAATATTGTACTGTAACATGTTATTGATAAACATTGTCGTTGAAGACCTATAATGAGGAAGATATTAAGATCAAGTAATAATACATTCATTTGTCATTTTGAAATTAATATGACAAACAATATTGTATATTATAAAATAAATATTACAAAAACAAATGTTTAGAAATTGCTATAGAAAATTGAAATTTAAAAAGTTTTAGATTAGAACAGTTTAAAGACGAGATATTACTTGTGAATAATTGGTCTGTATATTTAAGTTTATTTTTTAGTGACAATTATATGTTATTAACCGCGGCGGCTATAAATGAATTTGGAGGACGTTAAATAGTCGGCACTTTTACTTTTTTTTCATACAAGCCAAAAAAGCTACATTTAATCTAACTCTATTCGAAACGGATCTCAATCGTGCACAGTGTACACTCTGTTCCAATTGAATCGTGCACAATGCCACACTTTGTGTACTCTTAAGTTTGTATTAATATGTGTTAAGCATTTGGAAAGTACCCTATGATTGCATCTATGCTACTGTTGGAGATTTTTCGATTGTACTTAATTTAGAGTGATAATATTGAATGTAGTGTGCATTTTTCTTGCTAAAATAACTATATAATTTCTTAAATTATAGTTGATGATTATTTTCTTACTAAAAAACATGTCCGAATTTGGATATCTAGTTAAATGTGATTTCTTGCGACTTGAAATCCTGTTATATCTAAAATACATTTGGAGTTGCAGATAAGTTCCACGTCAACTCTTATATGCGAATCTTGTTCTATCCGATGCATATATTTGGAATTCCAGATAATTTAGGATAAATCCGTTTATTATCTGTTTTCAATTAAGTAAGAATCTTCATGCAATTACAGATTCATTTGTTATTGAGATTCATAATTGATTCATAATTGATAAATAGTCATCTCTAATTTAAACACAAAAATATTTACATAAATCAATTATGTTATTTTCTGATAAAAACGAATAAAACTTTATGTCGTAAATTCCTGCAATACCTAACATACTTGGAATTGCAGATCTAAACAGACAATTTTCTGGGAATCCAATGTATCATGAAATGGACATGCTTATATAACTAGTTTAATATTTATTTGGTTGAACTTTATGCCAGTTAAAGACTAATGTTTCCATATCTATTCTGAGTATATGTACTTCTTATTTGATATAATTAGAATTTTTAGCAGGAATTTTTAGTATCTTTCATAATGTCGCAAATTGAATGATAATTTCTAATCTTCTATTATCTTTATTTTCTTGTTATTGTTAGTAGTGGAGACGTGTTGATTATATATTTTTAGAATAATACTGTTAGATGTACATAGCGTTCTTTTTGTTTTCTAATACAAATATGGACTTTAAAATAATATGTCTACATTCTGTTAGCCATAAATATCATATTTTGGATTCGATGTATTATACTACTGACTAGTATAATACTTTCTCATTCTGAAGCGGCTTATTGGTCTAAAAGACTACAGACTGTAACATAAGAAAAAACAATCAAAAGTGACCGTTTTAGAAATGCTGTGTGAAAATATTATTACTAATCAACAGTGTATCAAAATAAACCAAAAATATTTTTTACGGAGTAAGACATATAATTTTAACACTTTTTAGTTCAAATTAATGATATTACTTATATTTTTTCAATTTAAATATATGAAATTATTTAAAGTAATAAATAATTTTTTTGTTTTTAGCTTAATTAGACACATTCTCTCTTCATTGTAATATGTAAACAATTTCTTATTTTTAAATAAATATCTTTTTTTCTAGAAAAAATTTTATGTTTAATTGTAATTATAATGATATCTAATTGATTGAATTGAAATAAATATTCGAATAATTTATTAGATAAACATGTTTCTAAATAGAATAAATATTTATTTAAGTCAATATTTAATTTTAATGCACGTATTTATTTAGTAAAAATAATTGTTATCGATTTAAATGTGTAAACAAATAATAAGATTTAATATTTGCTAATCATAAATAAAATTCAATTTATAACTTAAAAATATATGATAATAACAAAATACAGGCAGTATATTGAATGCTGGTTATCAATTAGTGTAATTCTTCTTAATATTAAATATATAAACTTTGGCTTTGAACATTTCCACTCATGATTTGAGTCTTCATCAGCAATCTTTCCCCCTAATACAACAGTTGGATTATTGCATTATAAAATAAAATCTTTAACGTTTTTCTTTTCAAAAACTTGAACCGTTAACTGTTGTGAGATAAGTCACATAGTTAAAAAGCTCACAAAGTTAGAAAGCTGAGTGGCAATAAGAACTCAAGATAAAATTATATATAAATGATTAAAATATCGTATGAATAAAATTTGAAAATTATATATATATATATAATTTCCGCCGTTTTCCTATAGATGGCTTCAGCGGTAAGTGGTGGTCGAAATAAATAGATCATAGACGTCATACAATAAACTTGGGCATCTGTCAACATAACTCCA
>Ga0157363_1004261_pt1 | contig 13140 bp, 10 predicted proteins | sample AttsexASBM1_FD_111477 | JGI IMG/M metagenome (GOLD analysis project Ga0157363, IMG submission 111477) | Fungus gardens microbial communities from leaf cutter ant in Ribeirão Preto, State of São Paulo, Brazil - Atta sexdens ASBM1 | ecosystem: Host-associated > Fungi > Mycelium > Unclassified ...
ATTGTCTTATTGATGACAATATACTTATATGTGCTTAACTTTAAGCACACATAAAATAGATACATATCTAATTGTTCATCAAATATCAAATATCTTATATGTCTAAAAAAAAGTATCTCATTTTTAGCACTTCTATACATTCAATAAATGTATCTCATAATAAATGTGAGAGTTCACTCAGAGAAAAACATATTTATAAATGACTTTTATAATTACTTTTTCTCTATAGAGAAATAGAGTGGATAGAATAGGATAGAATAGAATATATTAAATTTTTGGATGTATAAAACTCTTTACAATGAAAGTACATTAATTCCTCCATGATAAATCTGATAAAGAAAAAACAAATGACAAGAAAAAGCGTGTATTTTATAGACAGAAAGGACAAAATAATATAACGAATATTACACAATTATGAATTTTTTTAAAGATTAAGACATTCAAGAGTTTAGAATGTATTATCGAAAGTAAAAACGGAGCGCAAAGGCGCGTGTGAGCGCAGCGCTGACGCACGCCGTTGTGTCTTTGGAGCAGCTGGAATGAAGGTAAATTCGCTTGTGGCCGTCGAGGGACGCAGAGGGGCCAGGGAGGTACGATGCAGCAAAGAACGGGAATGGCGGCGAACGTTGGCAGGGGTAGCTAGGTAAGTAACCAACCGCGGGACGAGAGGCACTGGCGGTGAGGCCAGGTATGGCGAAGCAAGCACGATACGCGTCACGATGAGCTGAGTGAATCACGGATGAACGCTTCATGAAACGATCGATTGACTACACGGACGCGGCAGTAACTCTACTTTTCTTTTGACAACGAAGAAGCGAAAGAATACGTGTGTGCCCGCGAATGCAAATTTAAGGAAAAGACCCGCGCGCGTTTCGGCGTCATGTATCCAAGAATCGTGTTGCTGCTCATCGTTGCTTGGGAGACGAGGAACGTGCTCGCCGACGCCGAGACGCAACCCGCCAGCGCCGACACGAAAGTGAGAATCGGCAAATGTTGCGAGCTCGAGGAGTTGTTAGTAGACGACCGGTGTACACCATTGTCGGAGACCAATGAGACTAACTGGGTACCGGAATTCGTAAAGGAACGAGATGCAGCGGTAAGAACGGGATATGTTCCTCCCAAGTACGAGTTGAAGATTGGACGACCCAGATGCGATTCCGACGAGCATCAGTGGCACGTGTACTATTATCCATCTGGGCCAGATCGACTGTTGATTCTGCCGACAGGTGTGTTGCGCCATTATATCATTGATCTGGCAAAAGGCATGGATGAGAATCGCGGCGTCTACGGCATCGCGATGTTGAATGTCGATGACGATTATGATGACGATAAGGAACACGCGACCATACACTACGACTATCCGTTCGGGCATTACTGTGCCGACAAAGTTGTGCTCAGTGGAGATCGGATGGTGGCGACGTACGCTATGCTTTGCGTGCCGGATGTTGCTGTACGCTGGACCGATACCAATTATCTGATGAAGCATGCCATCAATCCTGCCTTCCACGCTGTATCAATAGCCTGCTATCTGGTCGTCGCGGTAGTCTACTTCGTGCTACCACAGCTGCGCGACCTCGTCGGCAACATCATCACCAGCATGGCTCTCTGCCTCATGGTCAATCAGTGCGCCTCCACCGTCAGGATATTCACAGAGTTCGGCAATCACGTTAGCTTCTTGGTCGCCGGTACGTGAATCGTTTGTGATCGTTGCTTTCGCTTAACGAAGTTTCGAGAATAATAAATCATTTTCTTCATGTGATTGAACCACACGCAACTCTGCGATATGCGCGGCTTATCGAGAAATCTTTTTCGAGATGCAAATGATTCTCGGTAATGTCTTCCTGTGACGAAATCGGTGTGTCAATGTCTGATTATCTCTGACGTATTTAATGACGCTCAATTAAATTCTCTGACGAAATTGCGTTCTATAGAAAGAAAAATCTAGATAATTCAAATTTATCAAAAATAGTTATTACGCTTCAGAATGCAGGAATGCAATAATTGATGCACTGTTGTATCGCACACTCAGCGAAGTTGAGACATGACTTGATATAAATCATTTTATAAAATTACCGTAGGTTATCTTCTCTTGTATGTCGAAGCAATGAAATTTGCAGTCACATTCTTTTCATCTCAAGTGCATTATTTCCATCTGCGAGACACGCGAAGCCGAGCTAAAGAGACTCGAATGAATCATATTTTAGCGCGTGACGGAAGGACCAATTAATAAGTGCGACCGCTCGAACAACCTTCTGCTGCGAAAGCAAATTACAGGACAAATTTCCAGGCCGGATGTGTGCCAGGAAATACAATACTGAAATAATTTCCGTCTTTTTTTTTCAGACACGATCATGTACGTTTTCTTGATGGCCGCTTTCTTCTGGCTCGGCGCCTTGGGCTACTATGTGTGGAATACGTTCAGGTCGCGCAACGTTTTCCTACGGGTAACCGACGGCAGGAAGTACTGCTACTACTCGTCCTGGGTCTGGGGTTTGACGGCCTGCTTAGCTGCCACAGCGATCTTCGCGCATTTCGCCCTCGAGACGAACAAGCCCACTGTAGGCGGCACGACTTATCCCGCCCAGGAGACTGTAGGCTGGCTCGGACTCTCCGTGATATTCATGTGTATCGCATTCACCATCGTGATCGATCTGTGCCTAATATTGACGACTGCAAATAGGATCAAGCGGATGAGCACGTACGGCCGTATTCATCACAAAATGAAATACAGTTTCCGGATGTTTGTTTTTCTCTACGCAATCATGAGCGCCGGCTGGTTTTCGCTACTGCTCTCACAGTTTAAGTACGATGCTTTGATATACTGTCATATCGTCATGAATCTGCTGCAGGCATTGCTCATTCTCTACGTGTGCGTATTCGGCCAACGAAGAGTCACGTTTTTACTCGGGAAAACGTGCAACTGCTGCGACTCCGGTGACAACACCGAAGGCCTCGACTGGGGCGAGGAGATGACAGCTATCAATGCGGGTTATTAAAACGCTTTACGAACAATTACTACGTGTTACGAGCGTGATCTGTATTCAAGTCGTGATCGAGTGATGACGATAGCGCGTTTAAATCACGATTAGTAAAATGCACATCGCTCGCAGAATAAAGAGGAATGCATATAACATGTTTGAAGTGTAAGAAGCATTCCATACAGTCGTTAAAGTACAAGTATATTCGAAGATACTGAAAATATACTCTTTGTGCTTTTTTATATCGTACGATCATCATTTCAGAGTCATAGCTCATAAATATATATCTTTCACGCGCAAATTTTACCAGACATACCATAGATATATGCGCATATATATTCAAACCAAAAGATATTCTTTAGAAAGTGTGAAAAATGCGTGGATATATCTCTATTTCAGAAGGAAAACAGTATTATGTGCGTACCAGCGTTACTTTAGAGAAGTAAATATGAAACGTGCAAGAAAAGAATATATTAAGATACATATATGTCGGAGACAATATCGGACAATGCAGCAATATATTGTAAATAATGATGCAATAATCAAATTAATGTGCAAGTTGAATATGAAAAAAGTCAGGAAAATCGACGAGGCATTGAAAAATTTTATAAAATTGAAAAATTTATAATGTCATCATACAAAAAATATATAATGTGATTATTGAGCTCGAGCCGACAAACGATGGCACTGATAAAATTGCGTACGTCTTTCGTATTTCATTTGTTTGGTGATTATGCGTGCCTTAAAACAAAATCAATCTCTTGCCTTATAAAAATGTACGCTTATCGAAACATTTTTATCACTTCAATTTTAACACGTCTAGTATCTTGCATTTCCATGTTCATAGCGTATCATATTGCCACAAGTGTACTGATGTAGATTTTAATCTAAATATAAAATCGATTATATTATGCAATATCGCTAATTTACGGACAAATTTGCCAGCGGACGTATTGCACAGTATAATTAAAATATGTGTCACCGAGTCTCAAATGATCTTATACGTTTAATAGTATTTGTGTTTAATATTTATATCTATATAGTAAATCGATTTTTTGTACGAGAGAAATATTAAATTCGCTAAATGAATCGAATCAATATCGTAAATTAAATTATTTAACCTGCCATATTTATATATTTTACGATAACAAACATATTTAACAAACATTTTGCGACAACTTACCTGTCCGAACAAACTTCCCTCTGGACGATGCAGCAGATTAGATAACTGGCAACGCACCACCAGATGATTGTCATCCATGACAGTATTGAAGAAACGTCTGGTAGGAAGTAAAGCTTCGAGGTCGATGACCAGTTCCAAAAATCTCTCGCAGTAACGCACTTTGTCCGGAAGTACAGGTCCTATTAAAACCATGTAATTAAAATTGTTAATTGAAGATAAATTTTAAATTCTTAATTTTATTGCTATCAAGATTTTGTAAACAGACTTTACATTAACATATGAAAAAAGTGATCTCAGTCAAATTGGTTGAAATTATGATATGTTTTGTAGCGTATTGATTGCTTCTACAGATATTTGCTATAGCACCATTAAAAGTTAAAATGTTGGGTAAAATTATTCTGAAAAATACCTTATTTATATTACAATTTTTGTCATTACATAAGCATCTATGCAGTTAAATTAAATATATATTTAATCATATATTGATTTCCATTACTAATTATAAATAGATTTTTCTCAGTATGTACAAGAAAGAAGGATAGAATGTACATATTTGTCAATACGTGAATATCTGTGCCAATGGTTACTTAATGTCTAACATTATTATGTTTGGGTTATATATAAGTACAATATATGCCTAAACAATTAAAAAAACAAATTATATCATAGATAAAGAGTGGTTATACAATTAAGTGCTTATACAATTAAAAAAACAAACTGTAGAAAACTGTAGATAAAAATACTTTTTAGTCTAATTAAACTCAAAATAATAATTTTCAAATGGTGTTACAGAAAAATCTAATTATTTTTATGATTTTGTTTATAGATTTTTTAGGATCTCATAAACTACAAAATATCATGATTTCAGTCAGAAATCATTTGAAATCACTTTTTCCATTTTAGCTTTATTAAAAAATCCTTTTTGGCTTTATTAAAAAATCAAGAAATAATATTTTTCTAAAAAATATATGTAAAATTTAATTGGATAATATGTAAAAAGATTCTTATAAATACCTTCTGCAGGAATCGTTTCCAATATCGTCATAAATTTTATCATAAGTTTGTGCAAGAATTTACGTTCCCATTCGAGTTTTTCTTTATGCTCGAGATTATCTTTTTTCCTTATAATTTTCCAATATTTCCTCCATTTTGGATACTTTCTGAATTCGAGTTCTCGTCTGCCTTGTTGCAAAGAGATCCACATGGATAGTGACACCAGCCTTTTGGCTTCTTCTCGAACCAAAGATACTTCCATGGAATTGAAGCAATGATTCAAGAATACTATCAATGCCGTCTGTTCCTTCAGATTGAAGTCCATTATACTTTTTTCCAAGCACGCTTCGAGAACATTTTGAAAAAATCCGGCAAACTCTGCCGGATTCTTCTCGAATGCCTCCCATACTTGCACTCGCTCCCTAAACTTTTCATTCACCATGACGACGATAGACATAGTGTGCTCCCGCGTGGCACTCTCCGCCTTATAATTTGACCAGAGAAAATTCTCCAAGTACTGGCTGAACTCTAGCATCATTATTCTCCGGACAGAAAACTTGGACGCACATATTTCCTGCACGTAAATGTCATCTACTACTTGCGAATTGAACGCCAGATGCGTGTTTGTAGTGTGTGGTGCCCAGTATTTATTCGCAAGCTGCAAAACAACAGAATCACATAAATTTCCATTTTAGTGACAAAAATGATAATTCTAAATTAAAAGATTCTATTTTTGGATACTTTCTATTTAGTGACACAAGTCAATATAAATATCATCCCTATCTTTTTCATTGAATGTCAAGAAAGATAAAATGATGTTTATAATGATTTGAGCCATTAAATGGAAAGCATTCTCTATTTATTTTGGCAATCAGTGAGTAATAAAGAGTGCTTTCCAACATGATATACAAATGACTGAACAGAAAGCATCTAATATAATCATACAAAGAGATTCCAAATCTACAAAATAGTAGCAAGAAAATTGCCTGATCACAAAATTGGAGTATAATATCTTAAAACATAAAAATAATTAATGAAAAAGCAATAATTAATGAAAAATTTGCCTGATCACAAAATTGGGGATTACATCTTCAACAATTTGCAATAAACATCAGCGAGACGATCATCAAGAATGAATACCTGGGTGATCCTGTCCGCGTTGATTTGCTCTACTGTAGGAGCAGGATTGTTGCTTTTGATAGGCGGTGCGTTCTCCATTGTATCCGTATCAGCTGCAAACTGAACGCCACGAGTTAACCTAACTTAACCTAACTTTCTCCATTCGCCGGTGCCTGCGACGAATTTACAGTCGCACTTGCAGCAAGTAAATGTTGCACGACGTCGCAAGTATATTTTGTGAAATACGCAGAATAATTCTCGTCGAATTCTTCCGATTCAATGTCGTTTTAAATCGTTTCGAGTCGTGTCTAATCGCTCACAGTTCAAGGATACACGCCGAATACTCACAGTTCCATCATTTCCACCATGCAGTTGCGTACAGTAATACAGTTCACAAATCACAACTTCACATCTCTTCACGCTTGCAACTTCCTGCATGAGAAATAATAAAAAACTACGAAAAAACTGGAAAGAATACAAGAACACTTCGACAAAAAGCAACCTAAACCGAAAAGTGGAATATTCAAATAATTAAATATAAAAAAATATTAAAATATTAAAATTCAAATATTTAAATTCGTAAACCAACCTTTCGTCGTTGAAAGAAGAGGATTCAAAAAAGCGACTGCGTGTGGCGCGAGATTCAAAATAAAAATCCCGTTCACATTAATTAATAAAAGAGGACATTCATATGATACTGTTAAAATAAGAAAATATCTGACTTCTCTTAAACGAGATGTAACATAACGTTAGTACGAGAAGGCAACGCAGCACATATCTAATTATTAAATATTCTAAATTAAATATTCTGAAATTGTTAAATATTCAAGAATTTTTTTATTCACTTTTATATTTAATTTTCATCTCATCTCAATTGATCCTAAAAATACATATGTGAGGCGTGTCTACGATTCGGATTTGGCGCGACTTCCCATCTCTCGGTCACGTGACTGACTTTAGTTCGCTCCAAGTCTGATCCTCTGCGGAAGGCGACGCCGACAACTCCAACCTTTCCAGGAAGGGGAGTTTGGACTCCTGCCTTGAATCGCTGTGATAGAACGAGCTCTGTCGATGGTGTAGCGCGGACTGATTTGGATTCATGGTGCGACGCGTTTTAAAGTGACATTTCGCGGCACATCGCCGTGAGGGATGCGCGTACGCGGAATTAGCAAATCGTCGCCGCGCTCTCTGGGAACGAGAGGACTTCCCCCGCCCCTCGTCTCGTGTCATCCGCCGTCGGTGACTCGCGTTTGGAAGGAGAGAACCTCGGTATCGTCGACATGGCCGTTGTCGAGGAGTTCGATTACTTGTGTCGCCTGTGCGCGACCAAGACTGGCATCCTGATGGGCCTGCCGATATTCGAGGCCGGCGATCAGATGCGCAACATCGATAAGAAGATAGCGGCCTGTCTACCGGTTCAGGTAAGGATGCAGTGCAATGAGTGAACGCAGCATCATGCTGACAGCAGTGAATTAATTTCCTAGTTTTTTAAATGCCTTGGCTTTGGATCGAAACGAACGAGTCTCTACGTTAGTTTACCGACTATTCGTTCTCTTCCCAAATTGGAGATGTATGCTTTTTTCGTACTCGATTAATGTTGCAAAGCGTTAAATAATTTTAATTGATATTTATCCTTAAATTATATAGCTATACCCTATACAAAAGAATAGTTAATTAGAATTAATGAGTACCTTATAAAAGTTTTAAATTCGTATACTTTTATAAGATTTAAACTCTGCTAAAGATTTAAACTCTGCTATTTAAACTCTGCTAACTTATATTTTTATTATGCTATTATAATTAAATAGCATATAATTTATTTTATATTTTTATTCCAAGAGCAAAATAGAATGCTAATGTTTACGCTGTAGAAGATTGGATAAATAATGCTTATTAGGACTATATATTATATTATAATTTTACAAATTTTAGGTGTCGTTGACAGATCAACTACCCAAAGTGGTCTGTGAAGAATGCGCGTTTAAACTGGATCAGTTGTTTGATTTCCGTGAGAAATGTCTACACACGGAAGGAATGTTTATGGAAATGTTGAAGGAGATTGGCAAAGATGAGATTGTGCATCTATCGGAGCACGCTTTGGCAAGTGTGAATAACATGGGCACAATTCAGAGAAACCTGACTAACATACAGATTAATAATGAAAATGTACAAAGCCATTCGGCCGTAGCTCATGAAACTACAGAATCTACCATACACACAATGCAGGTAATGGATGAAATGGACTTGGCTGGTGGCGAACAAGTGGTTACACAAGAAGAAATGAGTCAACAAGATACAGATATACAAGGCATTGACTGTTTAGATGGTGATACTGTGAGAATGGTTGATGAACATATACGAGAAGTAATTAACCAATTTCTATCTACTTTCTTTTTGTAAACCAAACAAGTCATTTATGATCATTATTTTGTATATAATGTATGATATGACTATGTAAATCTAACACAAGTGAAATAGTTTATTTGTATAGTTATCCGATTAAAAATAATCGAATATAAAATAATGTTACGTGGCGTTAGATAATTTCGATGCTTTAAATTTAAATTAATAATATTAGCTATACAAAATAATTAATTAGAATTAATGTTGGACGTCTCTTCTAACAATGTATATATTAAAATTTTGTTAACTTATATTTTTATTATTGTGTTATTTTATTATATAATTAAATAATATGAAATATATTTAATATTTTTCCGAAAGCAAAATAGAATGCTAATGTTTATGCTGCAGAATAATTTAAGATATCGTTCTATTTTTTTTAATTCGAATTTAATTTATGATCTGTGAACCATTTTATAGGTTTCAAACCATCAAATTGCAATGCACTTGGATAGTGATATTGCTGTAGTGGGAAACCTGGGTGGCCACTTGAGTCAATTAGGGATAAATTATGTTACCTCTATTAATCCTGAAGATCAGAGCCAAGAGCAAATAGTACATTACTGTGAAAATGTAAAATACGAGGCAGATCCAATAAAACAGGAATACCACAGATTGCAAGATAGATTAACCACGGAAGAGTCACAACACATACTCAAAAATAATGTAAATATGTTGAATAGTGGACAAAATTTATAAGAAAAAATTAATTACTATTTAGAATCACAAACAAATAAAATAAGTCATAAAAATAAAAATTGTTTAAGGAGAATTTTGCTTGAATTGGATTGGAAAAATCGACTTTTTTTTCTTAAAATTTCACATTTCAAGAATATTTAGTTCAATTTTTATTTTATTTTTTTTGGTTCAGGTAAAATAAAGACAAGATATGATCATGCTTACTAATTGAAAATAATTTTCCGACAGCGAAACATATTTTATATTAACAACGTAGTAAATAATTAATTTTAATAAAAAAACGTAAGTAAAAAAATTTTTAATATCATCCAATTTTTGATCCAATTCAGGCAAAACCTTCCATAATATAATTGTGTAATTGGCTAATATGGCTTTATTTTGTAATGTATTGTGTAATATGATTAATATGGTTTTATTTTGTTTATATCTATTTTGATTTATAATTCAGGTACCAGTAGATAATTTCGTCTCTTCTCAAGCTGAAACGGAAAGTGAAATAGAAGAATCTTGTATAAACGAAAATGGAACTCACGAACATGTGGATTCCATGAGCCTACCATCTACGAGTCAGATAAACGGCGTACATTGCGAAATAATGGTTAAATACACGAAGAGAACGAAACACGCATTATTAGAATCTACGCTTAGCAATCCTACCATAGATGAGACTGGTTCTAACTGGTACATGTGCCCGTTCTGCAACGAAGCAGCTTTGGAGACGACCAATCTAGCCGCACATTTTGAACAGCATTTCTGCTGCTGTCCCTGCGGCCTATATTTTACTAGTGTCGAGGGATTAAATCTACATAAGGAGCAATGCGATGTATATAAAACTGACGAAGTAGTCAATAAGGAGGAAAAGGATGTACAATTAAATGTAGTGTCATTGCAAGAGAGCAATGACAATCAAGAAGGGCAGAAGAAACAGTCGACGGTAAGACGGAAGTGGACCGCGAAAGTGTGTACGGAATGCGGCAAGCAGTACAAGTCGAATTACAAGCTACAGGAACATATGCGCAAGCACACAGGCGAGAAACCATTTCAATGTACGACGTGCGAGAAGGCGTTTCGCAGCAAGATCGGCCTCGCGCAGCACACGGCCACACACACAGGCCAATTTGACTACAACTGCTCCACATGCGGCAAAGGATTCCAGTGCAAGAGCTATCTCATTGTACATCAAAGAGTACACTCAGACCTGAAACCGTACTCGTGTACGAAATGCAGTCAGAATTTCAAGACGAAGCAGTCGCTGCTGGACCATGAGAATCGTCACCTCGGCGTGAAGCCATACATGTGCGAGATCTGCGGCCGCGGTTTCATCACTAAGGGCCTCTGCAAGAGTCATCAGAAGATACACTCCGGCACTGATAATCGCCAATATCCATGCGCGGTGTGCAACAAGATGTTCGTCAGCAAGAGTTACCTGAACACGCACTTGCGCATTCACACGGGTGAGAAGCCATATCTTTGCGAAGTCTGCGGCAAGGGATTCCTCACGCGGGTTGATCTAAGGATCCACTCGACCATGCATACTGGCGAGAAGAGCTTCAAATGCGAGATATGCGGGAAGGTGTTCGCTCGACGCGCAGCGCTACGTTGCCATCGACGGTCACACACGGGCGAGCGTCCTTATAAGTGCGACGTCTGCGGCAAAACGTTCACGCAGTTTAGTCCAATGGCAATCCACAAGCGTTTACATACCGGTGAACGACCATACGAATGCGACGAATGCGGTAAGGCTTTCGTGTCTAGATCGACTATGATGTCTCACAGAAAGAAGCATCACATTACGAACGTTGTACAAAAGGATACAACTGTGACGCATAATGAAGATGCTGAGGTCAAACTTATTCTCTCATCCGACATCATAGTCAGAGACACAGACGATGGGATTCACGTCAGTGCAGATTGAAAAAAAATGACGTACGAATTCTGCGTTCAAGTCTAAGACACAGTTTGGGTGCTAAGAAATTTTCATTGGCATTTGTAGATAAGAACTGCTTTCATCACCATAATGTATTCTGTCAGTGTACATTTTCAAAAACTTTATATAAAGATATTTTTACAAGCAATGCATACTTCTTGTTGAAGTATATGAAGATTGAAAGCTATATTGAATTAGAGCGACACAACGTGATTTTATATATTCTATAATGATCATGATAATCTTAATCATCATTTAACTTTTTTCTTCATAACATCATATTGTAATTACAGATGTAAATACAAAATTTTTTATATTAATGTCTACATTGCTTTCCGAACATTAAAAATAATATTTATTTATTAACGAACAAATAAACTGATTACTGAAACTCTAGGAAGAACAAATAAACGCGCGTTGTTTTAATTTTGGAAAAATTATAGCAAGTTTATTACATTTAATAAGTAATATTTTAGCTTACATTAAAAAATATATTTCACTTTTTTTGAAAGATAAATATAACAGATTTTAAAAGGTAACGACTTATCATTAATAATAATTAATGATAACTTGTTTTATTATCCATTTTTGTAGTTTACGATATATAAATAGATTTATTAATATATATAATAAATTTTTTTAAGTTTTATATATATATATATATATATATATATATATATATATATATATATAAAATTGTGTTATAATCGCGTATTATTGTAGAATATAAATTCAGCAGCATTATCGAACAGCATGGACTTCAGGTAATGATGATAATATAAAATATTATTTACGTACATGATTTAAACAATAAGTTTTATCAAAATGTAAAAATATAAAAATGTATTAACGATCGAGTATTTAAGATTGTATAAAATATATGATTTTTCTTATTCCGTTTACATACATACATATTTACGCATAAGAAAATTCTATAATCTATTAGATTACATTTTTTATATATTCCTGAATCTTTACCTATCATAGAAAAAGTTGTAAGAAAAACAAAATATTTTGTTATAGATATAATAGAGTAAATAAGTATTTACTACTATATCTATTCATTATTATTTAATAGTAAAATAATATTTAATAATAAATCGAAGGCTGATACGCTTTTATGATGAAATGCTATTCAATGATGACAATGCTTTTGTAATTGAACACTTTCTGAATCCTCCCAAAATAATCCAAGACAATATAGATATAATTAATAATTAACATGAATTGTATATTTTTATACAGCTACCAGGAAACATCTCAATAAATCAGCTTTCTGCATTACACAAAGTAGAAATTGTGATATATGATAAAATAATTGAATGTTATATTTGTAAGATTGTGATGAATGTCATATTATTATTAACAAAATCTTTGAAGAAAATATATAAAAAAGCTTCACACTGACGTGTGTTTTTAGTTGGCTGTATGTTCCTAAATGTATTCTGGAAATTACATTGAATTTCTCTCACAGCTAAGATCATCTTTAAAATCTCATTAATATTAAAAAAAAAATTAATTAGGTCGAGTGGAATTGAATGTAATTGAGTTTACTGAAAATTCACTTTATTTTGACAATACGAAATAATATTGCAGAAGAGGCTGCTTATTACGTACCTCAGTTGACTCTACCAGCAGCAATAACATTGTCGTTGACAATGCGCATGTAGAAAGTATCGGCGTATCGAAAGATGAATATATAAATTTATGTATGTTCGGTTTTCTTTTTTTCAAATATTCTTTTTATTACCTTGAATATATATATATATATATATATATATATATATATATATATATAATTTTATTTATATACCATAAATGCACACTTTTTTTATATA
>Ga0157363_1004262_pt1 | contig 13139 bp, 8 predicted proteins | sample AttsexASBM1_FD_111477 | JGI IMG/M metagenome (GOLD analysis project Ga0157363, IMG submission 111477) | Fungus gardens microbial communities from leaf cutter ant in Ribeirão Preto, State of São Paulo, Brazil - Atta sexdens ASBM1 | ecosystem: Host-associated > Fungi > Mycelium > Unclassified ...
ACACACACACACACACACACACACACACATATGCGCGCGCGCTATAGTATGTATTATACTACACTGCTGATTTTTTATTACCTTCATCAAACGTTACTGCTATCTATAACAATTCTACTGCTGCTACTCTATACTACTGATTCTATCAAAACCAATGCTACTATTATGCTATTATTTTCTTCTCTACTGGGATCGCTACTATCATTATATTACCACTACCATCGTTGCATTACGATACTGGAAGCTCTTCTTGGGTCAAATCTTCTGTCGCATTCAGAGTGAATACAAAACCGGGGCAAAATAGCGACGCAAGTTGCATGAAAGATACGCTTAACAACATGAAGAAAATTCGAGAAGATTTATAACAAAGGAACTTCCTTAGGTCGTTCCAGGTGCACGTGTAAGATTGGCTGCGGATTGGGGAAAATTACATGCCGGAGACGAACTTGTTGTCTCCCACTTGGACGGTCCGGGCTTAGTGGTGTCCCCTGTGAATACTAGAGACGAGTTGTGGATCCCGGCGAGTCTCATTCCGAACTCGACAATTAGCCGATCGTGGTCGTTTCGACCACGAAAGATTGATTTCGCAAGATGCCACGACACCGATCCCCGGGAGTTAACGACGACAACAATAATGTATCCCGAGGATAAAAGACCAGTTATCCTGAATAATCCGACGTCGATTCGCGCGACTGTCGGAGAAGTCGTTAGACTGTCCATTGAGACGCATAACGCGGATAATGCGACTGTCGCCTGGAGGAAGGAGGGCGAGAATCAATATATAAGAGAGAATGATCGATATCAGTTTCAACAAAGTGCGGGCTTTGTATACTTACAAATCAATGGTTGCCGAATTTCAGACTCCGGGATATATCACTGTCATCTAATAGGTGAAACAGACTCTTCCTCCGCTGGAATTTCTCTCTACATCGTAGGTATGTCTGATGAAATATCCCGATAAAATATAACAAATATTTTAGATGTGTCGTTAAATCCTGATTGTGTTTCAGGTGGAAAAAGCAGCACTTTCGCACGTGTTTTAGCATGCTCAAAGGTAGAGATCGATTGGGACAGGCAAGAGATCAGTGGTGTGTCGTGTAATATAGAATGCAGAATTTTACCGTCGCAACAATGGGTGGCAATATCGAAGCAAGTTAACGAGCCACCCGTTTTATTGGATGTATCAACGGATGCTTCATATAGTTTTCGAGTGGTGGATAACGATGGAAGGACAACCTCACCATCGATCGTAGTGACTCTATCGCGATCAGACATCAGTGGCACGGAATGGGAAGCTAAGCAGTTTATTAGCAGGTATTTGGAGCTGGACGAGCTGGGTAATGGTAGATTCGGCACAGTTCGCCGTGCCAGAGATAAAGGTACCGGTCAAGAGGTGGCACTCAAGCAAATTCCACGACACAAGCAATCGAGATTACTGACACGTGCGGAATACGACGTGCTGGCTTCCACTCATCACGCTAACATTGTCAGGGCGTTCGCATTGTTTGAGAACGCGCCTCGATCTGGAGTCGACACCATTGTCTTGGAACTGTAAATATTCACAACAAAAGCATTTTGATAACACAGCCATCTTTGTGTCACAGTATTAAACAGTGTTTTCTTCCCTGCAGGGTCAGAGGTCCAACGTTGTTTGCATATTTGAGTAAAAAAACGGAATACACCGAGGCAATGGCGACACGATATACTTGTCAGCTGTTATCCGCATTACATTGGTTACACTGTCGCAGCCGGGCGCATCTGGATATAAAACCAGAGAACGTTCTGATTGATCATGAGACAGACCAAGTGAAGGTAATAGATCTAGGGGAAGCGGTCAAAGCTCCCATTGACGAAATTGTGCCGCCCCCTGCCGATTTAGAATTTGCAGCACCGGAGTCAGTGTTAGGTAGACCAACCGGCACTTACACGGATATGTGGGCCGTCGGAGTTTTTATTTATGTTTTGCTAAGGTATTCTCCTAAAATTACTTATTTATTTGAATTTTGAATTATTTTTTTTTATACTGCACTGTCCGTGCCTCATCTTTTGAATACCATAGTGGATTGTCGCCTTTTTTGGACGACTCCGTCGAGGAAACCACTGCCAACATTCTTAAATGCGATTTCTGCTTTCCCGATGAATATTTCAAGATTATATCCAGTGATGCAAAGGAACTCCTCAGGAAAATGTTATGCCTGCGTGGTGAGGATCGAATGAATGCAGAAACCTGCCTTGGTTCGCCATGGTTAAAAGTAATATAAAATCATACTTGATCGTTTCCTAAAATAATAATTTATCATTTTATGGTGTTAATTCTTCGATATTCTTCGATATCGTTGAAATTTAATAAGACATTTGTTCATTTTTTAAAATTAGATATCAACTGGTGCTACCATACCGTCCACTAGAATGACTGCATTTATAGAACGTCGTGCACACTGTTTTAAACTGCGTCAAGACCATAATGACAGTTTCCATTCCTAAGATCAACAATATAGCAGTTAAAGTACATGACAAATTTACATATGTAAATAGCAAAATATACTTAAATGTTTAATTGTTGATATCTCCATTAAATTCCGATATATTGATTAAAACTTTTTTCTTTCCTCCCCTTATTCCATGAAATTCTCTTTTTATATTTCCATTTTAAATATTCGTTAGCGATTGAATCGATAATGAAAACTTTCAATGACATACATAGGATTTCCTCCTATTTGAGTATTTAGAACATTTTTATTGTTTTTAAATGTTATGAAAAACAAAAGTTAATACAAAACATTGTTTCGAATGAACAAATATGATAAACAAAAAGTTTGTTTTTTTTTTATTTAGGCTGTGTTCCAAAATTTATTGCCAGTACTGAAAATCTATAGAGCATATGACGTAAATTATAGATTTTCAGTATTGGCAGTAAATTTTGTAACAAGCCTTAGAGGCTTCGCACAATAAAAGGAACAGGTAACAGAACAGAAACTGTATTTTACAATACATGATTTCTGATAGGTTGAAATTCTTAGGGGCTCCGCATAATAAAGGAACAAAGAACAGAGAATAAGAATTTCAATCTATCAGAAATATTGTGGAATACATAGTTTTTGATTATAGATTGAAATTTTTATTCTCTGTTCATTTTATTGCGGAGCCCCTTATTTCGATCCAACCGAGTTTGCACGAACTTGGATTGGAAAATTAGCTTCGCTATTGGTTATCGTTACGCTTTACCAATAGGAGAGCACGAAACATCATTACTTCAATCCAGATTGGTGCAAATTCGGTCGGGCTGAAAACGTTATTAATAAAAATATATTTGTGCCTCGTTTAGACCATGATGTAAAAATATTCTGTACATGCCTACCGACACTGTCGGTTCGGTATAATAAGGCCTGTTCTATAATACGTCATATGTCGGCATCGTATGTCGAATGCATGCGTATTCGGTTGTCGCATGGAAACAATCGACCATGATTGATTAATTTCTTACGGCACGATTAATTGATTAATTTCTTACAACAATGTCTCCTGATTGTACTAGGACTAACGATGTCTGTCGCTTGCATGATCGATATCACCGACAAGATACTATTAAAGATCGTCAACTCTAGGCAAATTTTCAGCAGTAAAAAAAGGGCTCGGAGGTAATTGAAGAAACACTGACAATTGATGTAAATTTGCTATTATTAACATAAACATTTGGTTCATACATTATTAAATTCATGATTTTTTGTTACATAAATGTTCCATATACTAACAGCACAAACATCGATATGTCGACTGTAAATCGACTTTGTACAAACATCCTTCCAATGTCGACTTTAAGACGTCTAATGCGATTTACGTTCACAAAATTGGAATCATTTCGTCCTTGTTGTTTAACTATATTATAGTTAAACAAAGACGAATGCTGTTCATGAACGTTGTGGACATGAATTGGATTACTGCCTATAAGAATAATATATAAATCACCATATATATAATTTATTTTTTAAAATAGTTGACTTAAGTCGACACAAATCGACTTTAAATCGACTTATCAAAAAGCCTGCACAAAATATTCATGAGATCGCTGCAGTATACGCGTACGTGATTGCGCACATGATGAAGCATACAACAGCTAATAAATGGCGATTGCAGAAATAAGTCGGGAATCTGTTAATAATTAAAGAATAGAATTAATATTATAAGATTTATTAAAGATTTGGAAACATCAGTGCAACTATGGTAATATATTTTTGTGTAAAATATTATTTATGTATTTAATTATTAATTAAAGACATTTTAAAATTGGATATAACGCATATATAGTCAGAGCCGGATTGTGTAAGTTAATTATCTATGATTAAATTAGAAAATCTGAAAATGTCCAAACAATTTTCTGAATTATCGAAACGTCAACAAAATCGGCGAACTTTATTACAATTCAATTGCTTTATTACGTGAAGTATCTTTCAGCCAACTTTTACTCAAATGTTAACGATAACCCTCTCAATACTTTTTCAAATGTTGACGATAACAATTCAATCGATGGTCCATCATGTTTATCAGCCTTCGAATTTGAAGAGCCTGAGATTAAAGATAGCATGATAGAGATCAATCATTCGCATTATTCAGCTTTATTAGATAATTCGCAATATTCACATTTATTAAACTGATATTAATTATAATGACAATGCCAGTAGTTTATCATTAGAGAGTGACGAATTTCAAATCAACCCGCAAGAAAATGTACATTTGCCTTTGATAGGTGAACTATGCAATTGGGCAAATGAATTTCAAATTAATCAAAATGCATTAACCTTATTATTACAAATTTTTTCAAGACATGGATATAACGATTTACCTCGGGATACGCGAATACTTTTGAACACCCCAAGACCAAGTACTCATGATATTAAAATCCTTTCCAAAGATCAATACGTTCACTATGGTTTATTAAAAGCACTTATATCAATCGGTAATCGTTTTTCTCATGCTTTCGACTATTATGATGTAATTTGGACTTAAACATTGATGGCTTACCAATTTCGAAAAGCTCAAAGAGTCAGCTTTGATCGATTTGGACAGAATTTTTGGTTTGCCATTTGCCATCAATTTTTATCGTGGCTATCAAAAAGCTTGTTTAGCTATTGCAAATTTCTTCAGCTATTTGTGGATGAATATCTAAATTTAAAAAAACAATGGATTCTCAATCAACAAACAGCCTCTGCAAATCAATATCCATGCTGTTATCTGTGATGCTCCTGCTCGAGCACATGTTACTTGCATAAAATCGCATAATGGGACACTTTGCCTGTGGAAAATGCACTGTCAGGGGCGAAAAAATAAACGAATGACTGTTTTGGATACCACTGCTCTACTTCGGACCGATATTAATTTTATTAACAGGTCGCAACTGGAACATCATCTTCAAGATATTTTATCGTCATTTGAATTGATTTTAGTTTCAATGGTAAATCATTTTCCTATAGACTACATGCATAATTTTTGTCTTGATATAAATAAGCAATTTCTAAAGTTGTAGATAGATAGGTCGAAAATTTCCAGAGTAGCCCAAGTTCATCTTAATATTTTGTCAGATGCGCTATTTTGTCAGAACTGATTTGTTAATAGTTCGTCTCTTTAATGTCTCTTTCTTAATATTATTTTTATGTTATATTTATATTTTGTATTTTTAAACAAAAATACATAAAAATTATTTTAAATAAATGCATATCACAAACTTATTCTCCTGTTCCTATATATATATAATAATAAAAATATATATAATAATATAATAATAAATAATAAAAAACAATAGCCAACGCTGGTAATGGTTATAATAGATATAATGGATTTGACTTTATTAAAATATTAATAATTATTAATGTTAATTCAGTTTTTATGTTGCAATTTCTTCATATCATTACAGGTAAATGCAGAGACATCCGTAAGGAACTGAAAAGATTATCCAGACAAATGTACACTACTGAAGCTCTACTAAAAGAGGGGAATGCAAGACGAAGTGATGTAGCATAAGATCTGTCCATTGCCTCCAAGACCTCCATTGCCTAATGACGCTGAAACAGTTCTTGCAGTGCGAAAATCAGTTGGAAGAGAATACCAACGTGAGAAAACAATTTGTATATTCATATTGTCATATTTATTAAATATTACTTTAAATGCTTATATTGTCCGTTAGGAAAATTGCGTTTGCTCAGAAATTTACTCGCCATCTTATAACTTTTGAATTTCATCATATTTAATTTCTGTATGTATCATCAAGAACTTTTTTTATTTATATGTATTAAATTTGGTAATTTTATATTGAGCATTATTGAAAAAGATTTGGTATAATATTAAAGTATGACATAATGCAAATAGAGAATTAAATGGCAAAATTGCTACATAAAAAGATGTATGATGATCGATACCAAATTAATCATTGACCGAACTTGTTTTTAAACACGTTTCATTTTCGCTGTCGTAAATACATTTTTTTCATTCATAATATTCTATTTGTGCATATTTTTTGTAACTATGCTACAGGAACATATGATATATCGAATCGAATTCGATGGATAAGCAATTTATTAGAAATACTTTATCACAAATTATCTTTAATGAAGTAGCTCAAATATCATGGACAGAAAAGTGGTTTAAATTTACATCCAAACTGATAATCGGTTTAAACATTTATTCCATTATATCTATTTTCCCATAACAACAAGGTTTAAAATACTTTTGTGAAATTGGAAACATAGCCTTTTGCATGCAATCTTTGTGACATCTATGAAATTCATCATAAATGTTATTTAAAAATATCGATGAGCTAAACATAATACTATATATCAAAGTATAAAGGCCCCTACAACTTACAGGTAATTTTAGCAAGTATGAATTACATAAATGCGAAAATTATATTCAAAATTAAATTGTAAGATGTCTACTATTTCTGATATAAATAAATGTCCTACATCCTAGCCATCTTAATACCTCGTCGGTGCTAACAGATAATTTTATAACTTGGTTATACGTTCCCATACTAAGGCTAATATGCAAAGTATTCGCATCCACTATTTTTAATTCTTTTCCCAATCCTCACTCTCTTGCTCCTTTTCCCAATCCTCTTTCTTGCTCTTTCTCCACTCCATCGTTGAACTGATTGAAGAGAGAAGATTGAAGAGAGAAGAGAGAAGGTTGAAGAGAGAACAAAGAATGGGAAAAGGACTAAAAATGGCAGATACGAATACTTATATTATAGTGCTCTATACTTTCATACTTTTATACTTTTTTAAAACGTGCAAGTTCTCATTGATTATTTAAAAAAAAAAATTTGTACTGGTGCAAAAGTAGAAAAGTATAATCAATCAGAACAAATTGCCTTATATTTAATTGGTTTGTTTATAAAATTTATGTTTATAAATATTATTTTATATTTTTATTTTTATTAATGCAATTATTACATATTTCAGACTCGGTGATGAAACAATTTAGCAGATTCGAGGTCTGCCGAATTAGAAGAAGCTATCAAAGAATAGTCCCGTTACTCAAGTGTCAGAATAAGAAGCATTACAAAACAAAATAAATAGTATTAGTATAAACAATATATAAAATATAATAAATATTACTATTGGGTTGTCCGGAAAGTTCGTGCCGATGTTGAAGGAAAATTGAAACGCAGAAGATTTAAATTTTAGTATACATTTATTAAATTATATAAGTTAGTCGGCACGAACATTCCGGACAATCCAATATATTAAAATCATTTTTTAATAAATATATCATTTTTTAATAAATATAAAATACATAAATGTAACATGCTACATATAATACAAATGATAAATATTTATATATTTTTTAGAGTAATAATTTACTGATTTTTATAAATAATAATCTAATGGTATTTTTCCTTGGGACTGCGCAATAGTGTTTCCATAAGAGTATATACTGTTAAAATTATCTATTATATATATTTGCACGGAGGCAATGCAAATTTGAACACGTTCTTATGGAAACACTGGATAGGTGCAGTTCCAATGGAAAATGCCGAAAGAAAAACATAACCTAGAGATAGATTTTCGTGATTTTAAATATTTCCGCACATTAGAAGATGCGCATGCGTACTACATCCTAGAATGTCTGTATGATGATTAACTTAAAGTAGACTTATAGTCGTCTTTAAAGTGGAACATTATATGATTTAGAGACGTTTCGTCTAAAGTCGACTTATGGATGTCCATTTTTCAGACGCTATAATTTTTCTAGAAGCTATAGGCGATTCAAAGTCGACTTTGTGTTGTTAAAGTAAGTAAATACGCATATTTGTAAAGTTATAATATCCTATATTGCAGAAAATTACAATTTTTTCTCTGCAGTTATTATCTCTGTTAATAATCAAACTTTGATGATAACGTTGAAATCACAATTTTAAAGAAAAATCGAATATTATTGATTTCTAAATGCATAAATACGTCTACTAAACTAATAAATCATAAAATTATTTACAATATTATCAGTTTTTAACTCTTAATTACTTCAATATTCACAAGCGAATTTTCACGACTATTAAAGATGTCGGTCTTTAATAGTATCTCGTCGGTGCCGATACACATCGTTGAACATCATAGCCGCAGATTTTTGCATAATGCATAGTGTATAAGCGAATCAGTTAATCAGAATCTTTCCTTTCGTCCCATTCCATGGAAAAGAAGAATTTCAATTGATTGATTCCTTTATGCGTTATGCGTTATGCAAAAGTTGATGCTACGGCCTTCGTTCTGTACTATCGACACATATCGTTACAAGAGACAATTGTATGATTTTATCGATAAAGTACAGGCACAGAAAAATGTTAAAACGATCTGATTTCTCAATCAGCATTATAGTTCTAAAAGAAGAAAAATAGTGCGAGAATAACAATTACAATGTAAGGAAATGGCACGCTTATAGAAAAACTTGTAGACATGAAATAACGTAAAACATTCTTTATTAAAGTATTGTAATCATAAGGAAATGTTATAATTGTAAAGAAATAATATAGTTATGAAGAAATACAATTTGTTTAATAAAAATATAAAATTTTAAATGACAGTTTCATACAACGATATAATCCAAGATCCCACCACGAGTTTGTGCACCTGTCACGTATGCAGATGAAATGTAAAAAAAAATCGAAGTTCATATTGAGGACAATACCAAACTGCACTGTGTCTAAAAAAAGGAGTCAGGAATATTATTTACAACGTTTTTGATTTAAAAATTTTGAAAAATTTTAATCTATCGCGTATCTATCGGCCTCAGCTACTGGCTTCTATTGGTTACGAGTTATGACAGCCGACGGGTTCGGAACACTTCTCGGTTTAGTTAAGGAACTGCCAACATCTAAGAAAAAAAATAAGCTAAACTAATCCGGTTTAGAATACACCTTTAAAGACTTAAGTTGTAGACATAAGTAATGCACAAGGCGTATGACGCACAATTTATTGCCGTTTCTTGCCGAAGACATGATAATAAGTTGTACATCATACGTGAAAGCTTGTACGTTACTTATGTCTACAATTTAAGTTTAAATAAACGACAATTACGTGTTACAATTTTTGTGCTCAGACTCTTACTGTATCGCGTACCGTTCTACATGTAATTGTACTCTGAGACTCTCTACTATTTTGACGCGAAGCGCAACCATTTCAAATTTATGCATTTGTATATACGTATTTTATTTTGGAAAATAAAACTGTCAAGTGTCATTACATAAATAAATATTTTTTGATTATAATTAATTTACTTATGATCAAAAAAAATATATAAATGCTTAATTTATGTATTATTTATGGCGAATTCGACATATTACATAGGCTGAAAATTCCCGGGATTTTTCAATAGATGGCGCCATTAGAAAATAAATATGATTCATTTCGAGAGTCTTGTCACTAGTTTATGTATGAAGTTTTATGACATTTCGTTCATTCGTTTACAAGCTACAGTCGTTTAAGTGGCGCTACTTTCGCCTTCCTTCTGTACCATCATGATTATGCACTGTCACAGACGTCCTTGAAAGCGATGTCCAAATTGGACCAATTACGATTCGAATTGGTTGCTCAATCACCGTATTCTCCAGACTTGGCTCTCAGCAACTATTATCTGTTCCCAAACTTTAAGCGGTGACTCCAGGGAAAGAGATTCACATCGAATGAGAAAGTCATCGCGAAAACCGAGGCGTATTTCGAAGACTTGAACGTTTCGTACTACAGAAAGGGCATTGAAATATTGGAAAATCGCTATACCAAGTGTATTGCCCTCGAAGGCAACTATGTTGAGGAATAAATATAACTTTGCCCAAAAAACGCTTGTTTTCATTAAAAATCCCGGGATTTTTCAGCCCATGTAGTGCATGCATTGACTCCGCTTTAGTGTTGCTCTGATATGGTGCAAGTGCAGAACCTTCAGTGCTGTCAAATTGCATTGTCAGAAATGTCAGTACAATATTTTTTGAACTCGTTAAGTTCAAGATAAGTATTCATATTTAGCGACAAACGAGTCACGTGATTTCATATGTCACTAATGAATGTCTCATATAAATGGGTTAGCAATACAATTTTGACGGTAATTATATTAATTGTATCGTGTAACATGTTATAAAATCCAAAATGTCATATTAAACGGTATTACGATTAGAAATTAATGCGATTGTGCACAACAAAAATAAAACTACAGCAAAAATAGGCTAATAGCGTTTGTATGCATTAATGAATGTACAAATTTTTTAAAAATATAAAAGAAAAGATTTTGGGTCTTTTATTTGAAAGACGACAAATATGGAATATATTAAATGGATATATTAAAAAAAAATTATTATTAAAAAATTATCGACGAATAACCGGTTATATGCTTCCATACAACCATGAAATGCTCTTCTCGTCTATGATCATTTCACACATGCCACACGTATATACAATAGCCATCTGAAAATTTCACGAAATTATCGCAAATAATAACGAATATAATAATTAAATAATAATAAATAATAATAATAATTTAATAATACAATAATTAAATTGATATAATGTATTGATCATAAAGAAAAGTATAAATGTAAAGGGAAATAAAAATAAAAATATTCAGAATTAAATGAGATAAAACCGCATGCAATAAATTTTTTATTGATAAAAAATTTATATTTATTTATTTATTGTGATAATTATTTAGAGTACGGACATCATCACAAAATTTAATAAAAATATTAGGTGTGGGAAAAAGTTCGTGGCGTTTTTCCCGTTAGATGGCATTAAAGGCATTAAAAAAAACGCCACGAACTTTTTCCCACATCTAATATACACATTCGACACGGTTTCATTCAAATGAAAGAATCTAGCAGAAAAACGTGGTGATAAGGACTGTCCAAGAAAAAACTTTCCCACACAAAAACTCACATATCTTCCAAACCACTTTAAAAAAAAAAAAACAATTTTTAAATTTATATTTAATCTATATTTTAAAAAATTCTTAAAAACTACTTTTGATAAAAATTTTTAATTTTTTCTTGGACAGTCCTTATGCTTCATGAAACAAAATTATTAAAAGTGTAGTCAAGTTGCCACTACGAATGTTTCGAAGCATTCGATTAACCAATCGGAAGAAAGAATTTTACTAATTGACCAATCAAAAAATGCTTCGAAACATTCATAGCGGCAACTCGACTGCACTCTAAATGTAGAGTTGGGCTACGTTCGAAAACATTATTCGAGTGCTCCCATGTATCATTTTATCCTTATGTTTATCCTTATTAACACTGGTCTAGTTTCCACCGAGAGTTTAATCCGGATCATGTAAGAACCAACACATTACAGTCGAGCATTCCCCTGTAGCATTCGACTGTAACAGAAGAATACTTGACTACTTGACGTAGTTGGTTGGTTCTTACATTTTGATCCGGATTAAATCCTCGGTGGAAACTAGGCGCGTGGATAATAAGATAATAATACCACTGATACGTACACTGCTATATAGACTATATATACTGAAATGAGCATCGAGGAAAATTCATGGCCACAATTAAGCAGCCATTTATTGGGACGATATTTGAGCGAATCAGAAGCGTTCGCGCGCGCGCGAATTGTTGTGATCAACGTATCGATCGATGTATTATCGATGTATGGAAATCTATATATGGATATAAATGGTTTGTAAACAAAAATAACTTCAATTTTATTAGTACATTTAATAAAATAATTAATTAAAAACTTCATATCCTACATCTTGCACACACATGTGCAAGAAATAATATATTTAATATAAAAATTTTTTATCTATGAAATAAAATGCCCTTTTTACTTTTTTGCCCACATCCAGGCACACAACACCTCATGTTGATGCTTTACACATTTTACAGTTACGCGATGTTATAATCTTTCAAAGTAATCTTTTAAATATAACCTCACATACGATGATCTTGCTGACATATGCGTCTCATTAAAGAACACTAAACGTAAGTGCGCATGAGCATCTAAAAGCTTCTGATTCTTATATTGACGAAATTAAAATGGCACTGATTAATTGGTGCCACGATTTTCTGTACTTCACAGTGGAGATGTCCATTCCAGTGTATATATAGTTCAATGGATACTTTGACTATAACTGTGGACTGCTGTAGTTACTCCCAGTCTTCCTATCTTTTCCGTAAGATAGACAAAGAGACTAGCATAGCAAACATCTGGCGTGCCCCTGCCAGTGAGATAGCAAAAAATCGAAACACGAAAATCACGATAAAACAGAACGTTATGATAAAACAGAAAGAAAGAGAAGGAATATGATATATTATATATTGCATTATTTTATTAAGTTTAGTAAAGTGCAGAATCAAAATAAAATATGCATGTATACATTTAACACACATTTAGTAAAAGATAACAAATATTAATAAACATATATATATTATTTAATACAATATGCTGATGAAAATTGTATGCAAATAGGATTATTGTTATATCTCCCCATGAATCGTATACATGAAAAGAAAATCTCTAAATGATCTTGTAATAATCTATTAGGTGTACAAAAAAGTTCTGAGCTTTAGATTTGATACAACCGAAATAACAATTTAAATTTTATATATCTTCCCGCCTTTTTGTGGTTTTAAAGCGTTAACATTTAGCCTTCTAAAA
>Ga0157363_1004263_pt1 | contig 13138 bp, 1 predicted proteins | sample AttsexASBM1_FD_111477 | JGI IMG/M metagenome (GOLD analysis project Ga0157363, IMG submission 111477) | Fungus gardens microbial communities from leaf cutter ant in Ribeirão Preto, State of São Paulo, Brazil - Atta sexdens ASBM1 | ecosystem: Host-associated > Fungi > Mycelium > Unclassified ...
AAAAAGCATATAAGCTTTAGAGTAGGCTAGATTTAGTATAGCATGGACTAGAACCTAAGTATATATAAAGTAGAGTATTTTATATTAGGAACTCTATTAAGTTTTCTTGTATTACTTAATAAGAGTGGTCTTTTGTCTTAAACTCTTAGACCTAAGTCTTAACATATTGTCTCTAGGAAACTTCATTCTTTTTTCTTAGATTTCTCCTAAAGATAAGTTCTTACTAGTTCTACACTATAGAAAATAGTACTTAGGTTTTTCCTAGAGTGAACTCTATAACTCTGTGGACTTTTCTCAGTTATTCTAACAGTAGGACAGAATCTCCCTTAGAGACCTCAAGACAAGTTTGAAGTTTGGTAGTCAAGAATTACCTACTTATATGTCTTGATATTCCTTACTATTTCTTGCTTTTTAAATAATGTTTACTTTGAGTGATCATTCCATAAACTCTGTTAATATTAGTAAAGTTCTAATCTTTCTCTAGCATTATTTGTAAGAGGTAGCCAAGTATTAGTATATCTTAGAAGTATTAACTAACAATATTCTGGAAAGTCTTATAACTTAACTCCAAGCCCTATGAGCCTTGATATCCAACCCTGCCTCTATATATATAGGTGTTCTTCTTCTCTAACCATTATTAAAACCTTACTCACTAGCTAAGATCTCTATGACTAGGACCTCATTATGCCATTCCAGACCAAATATACTTTCACTTATAGATTTTACTAGGGATTATCAGCTGGGTTGCACTTTCTTGAATGCTTGTTCTCTTTATATATAGCTATCTGCAGACTAGTTTCCATACAATCAGGACAAGATACTTTGAGTACTGTTCTTTAAAAGTGATAGGGTTGAAAAGTGGTTAGGAGGCCTGTTTAGAGAAGAGTCAAGTACTAGATTCTTTTCCATTGCATTATAATTGGAGTTTAAACAAGTCTTCAAAGACTAGTTCTTTCCTATCAATATTACTGCTAAAGCAGTCAACAAGCTGAAAGGAATATTGTATTATCAAGGAAGTTGAGCAGTAAAAGATTACCTAGATGAGTTCCAAATATTAATTTCTGAAGCTAACTATACCAATCTCTAGACTATAGTGGATAAATTCTACTATGAACTGGGAATTACTATTTAGAACTAGATAACAACTCTACTAGTAGCCTGCCACCCTAAAGATACTAATATATCAGTGTAGTTTAAAGCTGTGAGATATATAGACCAAACCTGATAAGCTAACAAGGCCTTTCAGTCTAATCAATAAACTGTTCTGATCCCATATCCATATCTCTGCTCTTTAACTATATAGAGTTCCTTCACAAAACCCAACTCTTATCTACAAATCCTACTTCCTTACCAAATCAATGACAATCTCCTTCAAATCTCCTGCTAAATATTCTTATAGATATTGATATTATTTACAAACTCTAGCCATTACTGTTAGGATAACTGACAAAAGTCTGCAAAGTTCATGTAATTTACTCTAGAAAACCTAAGAAAACAAAATAAGGTTTTTTAGAGGCAACAGCTTTACTAAATATTTTAGAATATATTCTAATCTAGCAAAACAGTATTGACTAAGCCAGGAATAATAGCATTTAAATAGTTAGACACTCTGATGGAAACATCTAGAATAATGTCTATAAATAGCAAGCATTCATCTGATAGCAATTTGTAGTATGAAACAATGTTTAGAGAAGTGCTGATAGAGATTGTAGTTTGGCAGAGGTAATACTAGAGAGGATAGGAAAAACTCCAAGGTCTTGGACTAAAAATTGGGCTTTATAAACTCTGTTGTCAAAGATTTGGAGTTTATAGTTTGTTGTCTCTTTACACTTTCTATATATATAGTTATTCACAAATTAGTTTATATATAACTACAATAAGATTCTCTAAGTATTGTTATTCTTTAGAAGTAGCCAAGACATCAAATAGTTTGAAAACATGTTCAGAGAGAATTTGACTAATAAAGCTTTCTATAAGAAAATAACAAACTTAAAAGTCTGAAGTAAAAAACTCAAAGTTTACTTCTATATCCAATGTTTGATCCCAAAACTATAAATTTTGTCACACTTACTCTAATACTTCCTCATCACAGCTCCAACCACTGTTAATACTTTTATAATTATTGCCCTATGTCTTGAATTATCTGCTATTTCTGAATATTATTCTAGATATTTCTATCAAAGTATTTGACTATCTAAATACTATTATTTCTTGATTGGTCAGCATTGTTCTGCCAGATTGAAATATTCTAGAGTACTTAGCTGAGTTGCTATCTTTAAGAAATCTTATTCTGTTCTCTTAAGTCTTTTCTGGAGACAAGCTCTTATTAGATATATTATTGTCATAGTCTGAGCTCTAAGCTATATCTGACCCTGTCATGGATAATACTCCACTTATATCTGAGTTGCATCTTTCTCTACAAAGATAGTACTCATTACTTATTGTAGATTATTTTTCTACAAAAGAGTACTTTACTTACTCTAGCACAAACTCCAAAATATGTCATCTTCCACAACAAATATATTTGTCCCAAACTTCAAGGATATGTAGTCTTTCATGATGAACATATCTAATCTTATACTCTAAAGTATATTGTTATTTATAGCAAACATACTTGTTCAAACTCTAAGGATATTTTGTTTCTTATAGGAAAGTTAACTCCTATTCATGTCCAATGTCAGATATTGTCTTATTCTGGATAAACTCAGTTCATACCAAGATATTGACATCACTCAAAGTAAAGATATCTCCACTTAATATTCCAGTTGTTCTAGACAACACTCTAGTATATAAAGCTAGTAGTTATACTATAATAGCTAACCTGATAACTAAAGTTGATATTGACTAAAGTTGGCACCAACCTCTGATGTTAATAAGCAATATAATTCTCTTTCAGATCATGATTCCAAAGTGATCATCTTCTTTCCTGATGAGTACTTTACTTATCTCCAAGATATTAAACAATATTCAGCATCAAACTCTGATGTTGATAGCATAATACTAACCTTATCAAAAAGTTCTTATTACCAAACTCTAATATCTTGTTGACTACCTTAGCATTAAAACACCAATGCCAATAATAACCTGCTGATCCTTATTCATTAGAAAATCTAATTCTCCCATCTTTAAATTTTCTTCTGAAATTGTGACTAAGTAATTATTTAGTGATGGAACATATAAGTTGAAGCCAAGGTTGTCCAGGATTTTGCACTCTGTATATTCTGGATAAGTCTAATGTTATGAGATATCCTTGATATTATAGCTTAAATATCTTAGAGTTGAGTTAAGTTCTCTTATAATCTCTAATACAAAAGTGATGGAGTACTAATCCTACTGGAGAAGATATATATGTCTTGCTATCATAGTATTGCTTACTATAACATTCAAGTGCTTGATTCAAAACTCTACACTTTTTCCATGATTTTTCTTATGAGTATGAACTATATTTTAATAATATAAACAATAAACTTAGATTTTTCCTGGAGTTTAAAGTATAATTTCTAGAAGATTAAGTAGAACACATTATTACAGAGTAAGTGAAGTCTATACTTAAAGAAGCAAAAACTGTGATCTAAAAATATTAAGACAATATAGTACTTGACTATAGCAAATAATGTATCTCTGCTCTTATCTTTAAATCTAATAATAGAATATTCCTCAATATCTCAAATATATATATTATGTATTTTTCAAATTGTTATATAAATATATATAATGGAAAAGTAAGTAGAATCCATGTCTTACTATTTAAAGCACATTCTAGTATAATATAGACTATATTTAGTATTTAATGTTATTAAACTAAACTAACTACTACACCTAAAAATTCCATATATAGTTGATACTTGAAGTTTTTCTAAACTCTATTATTATTAATAGTAAAGAAAAGTGAGAAGTCAAGAGTATTCTGGATAGTTAATAGCATCACAATGAATACTAGTATCTTATGAAATGAAAGAGATTTTTCTATATAAAGTAGCTGAATTTTACTAGATAAATTCCCATATTATATAGTTTATTGAAGTAGTGAAATTTTCAACAATCAAGTTTTGCCTAGTATTTGTTGCTTTAAATTACACCAATTAGAAAGAGAGGTAGATATAAGAGAATTACAAACTCTGACATCTAGCTATAATAATTTAAATTTTATTACATTAATCTAATATACAAACTCTGATCCTCTTTCTCAATTGTAGGCCTTGCTTTACTATTTATTTCTCTTTTTTGCTTTTTTTTTTATTTACTTTCTTATTTTCAAGCTTAGGGTTAAGGGTTATTGTAATGTTACATGATATCACATCAGTCACAGTCACAGTCATACAATCACATAATATAAGAAAGCATATAGAAGATTCTAGAAAGATAATCTCATGTAGTATGTTTTATGCATATTAGTTTTATATCTAACATATAGACTTTAGAATAGGATAGTAGGTATCTCACACAGATCATAACCTAAAGTATATAAGGTCAACTATCTTGTACTAGAAACTCTATTAAGTTCTCTTGTATTAATCTAATACAAGATTTTTTTGCTAACTTAATACTAAGTTTTTAATTATAACAAGTCTTGTTTTGCTAAATTAGAATGTAATATAGAATATTTAGCATATTGTTTACTTTCAAAAGACCTCATTTTGTTTCATTAAGTTCTTCCAAACATAGATTTTATTTTACTTTTAAGTTAGTAATATAATTAAGTTTTTCTTAAGCTTAAAGTAAAAAATTTATATATTAACTATATTTTTTATAACAAGAACGGTATAGATATATTAAAAGAAAGTAAAATTAGTTGTTTAATATTATAAGAAAACTTTATATTTATAAATATCAAACTCTGTATTATAACTTAAGGCTCAAGGATTAGAACCAGAAGTTAAATCTTAAATTACAAGAAAACTCAATGGAGTTCCTAGTACAATGTATTTATCTTATATACTACACTTGTTAGTTCTTGTTACTACTATGTCTAGCCTATCTTAAAGACTATGTATAAATCTTAAAGCTAATATATGTTAAGTATATTGTATAATATCATTGTTCTAGAAACTTCTACTATATTCCATTGTAACTATATGACTGTGTGACCATGATGTTATGTTAAAGACTAACCCTAAATAAAAGAGAAATAAATAAAAAATAAGAAAGAGAAAAATAAAACTAAGTTCAACATTTATAACTTTGACACTCTGCTTATATAGAAACTATGTATAAATTTTTATTTACTCTATTTAAAACTCTATATTTTCAAATATTAGATTTATTTTATTTTATTGAGCCTACTTCTATTTTATTGCTCTCTAATCATGTTTATACTATTATTCTTTTTCTCAAGTAAGCTGATCAGAAAAGTAATAATACAAAACTTGTAAGAAGATCACAAACTCTACTATCTATTATTAACTCTATAAAATTTACTGCCTCTACTACAATACAAACTACATTATCTACCAACAACTTTATAGAGTTTGTTATGTTAACTTTGCTATTTCTATATACTCACTCTAATAGCCTATTTCGACTCTATAATTATCTCTTTATATCATAGATTGGCATCAAATAAGATTTTCCTATTCTAGATATTGTTAGATTAACTAGAAAAAAATATAGAGTTAGTACCACAAGCTTTGGAAGAATTCTAGATATATTACTAGCAACTATCCAATATATAACTTATTTACAGAAAAATTCTAAGAGAAATGAATAAGATAGACTAAAAGTAATAACTATTCTAAATATCTAGATAGTCTATGCTAATCAGATAGAACATTGTTGAAATACTTCTGGAATGACTATACTAGATAGTTATTACAATAACTGTAGCAGAAACATAGAGTTTGTACTTTAAACTTTAGAAAAATCTAAGTTTATTGTTCATATAGTATATGAGTAAGAACTTATCTCTAGAAGCAATCTAAGAGAATAAAATAAGATCTTTTGGAAGTGACAGCTATACTAAAGACTTGACTCTATTCAAATCTAGTAAAACAATGCTAATTAACCAAGAAACAATAGTGTTTAGGTAATTAGATAGTTTAATGAAAAAATATAGAAAAATATCTAGAAATAACAAGCATTTATTTAGTGGCAATTAGAAGTATAGGGCAATAATCACAAAAGTACTAGTAAGAGTTGAAGTTTGGCTACAAGAATAATAGAGTTAGTACAACAAACTCTATAAATTTGACAATTAATATTAAATTTTACAATATAGTAAGGACAAACAACTTTATAGATCTACTAATAAATAATGGAATTTGTAGTCTCTTTATAGTAGTTATTTTTTTTAAATCAGCAATTTATTATGTGGAGTACAATAGTAGTCTATAGTAGCTACTTTATAGTTATATACAATTAAAAGCAAACAACATATAAATTGAAAAAGAAAAGAAAACCTACAACTAAAGATAAACAAGATTACTACATTACTGTACTCTACTTTTATAAAGTTTCTGTTGTTTCTTACTATGCCAATCTTTGTTAAAATGGTAATACCAATAAGAACATGTATTACTGTCCACTTGATGGTCTTTCTTATAGTTGACACACTTGAAAGAATGAGAGCAAGGCTTGCCTTTCTTTGTAGTGAGCCTTGAAGTATTTACATTATTATTCTCCTTGTAATACCATGACTTCTCCTTATGATGCTCAGATTTGTGAGGTTTATTGTATTTGACATACCTGGACACATGTAATCAACAATCTAGAGTTAAGTAACCTTATTTCCAACATTTCTTATACTATAGAATACTGGGATTCATGTTCATACCACAGACAGTAGCAATGTAGCATTCAATATTGAAATAGCAATTTATGATAGCTTTAGCTTTAGTCCTATTCTAAGAGTTTCAAATATTGATCTAAATGACTGCTAAATTGGAGCTAGATAAAGCCTTGATAATATTTGGCTTTGATACAAGTATAATATCATTGAAGATATAAGATTCTTTAATTACTCCTTTAACTAGTTCAGAAGTAATAGGATTGTTAGTGTTTTCTGAATAATAATAAAAATCTAGAATTTTCAAATATGATTTGGACTGTGGTAAGTAAGGTCTTTTAATAAGATCCTGATTGACATTCTTAGCTTCTTTAAGAATTTTCTTAATAGTGTTTATATTTTGAACAGAGGTGGCTTGATTAGTAGTTATAATAATACCAACTTTCTCTACATGGATGAAGTCAGCTAAAGTATTTAAATTGGTCTCTTTAAAATGCCTATTGATAAAGTTGATATGAAAGCTAACATTGCTTCCAATAATATCTGTATTTATTTTGCTCATAGGAATAATGACCTACTTTCTTGAAGGTCCTTTTGTAGTTATTTTGATTCTTGGTTTGACTGAACTTAATTTGTTGATAATATTGTTTATCTCTGCAGTTTTCTTATGAGATGCAGTTGGAAATGTGTTCTTGATATGGATAATATCTTCAATATTGATTTTTAAAGCCTGTGCATATGACTTCTTATTATCAATAGGTTGAGTTAATTTACTTTTGATTGACTTGGATGGATTAGAATTTAATTTAGAATTTAAAGAGGCTATCTTCTGGTCTCTAATAAAGCATAAAGATATACATTAACAAAAGGTTCTGTTATTTTCATCTATATTGAGTTTATCTCAACCAAACTTATAGATAGTATTAACCAAATTCTAGGTAGAAAAACTAATGTTTACAAGATTCAGAAAATTATAAGCATCACTGCTGAGAAATTTCTTGATTCTAAGTAACAAGATAGGAGAGAAAAGGCCATTCTAAAGTTCTGTATCAGCTAGTTGATTATTGTTGTAAGGAATAGCCAAAGACTCCAATGTGGGCTTAGTGTTATTTGACATGCCACACTCCTAAGATACAGACATATTTGTTCTTGAACACACATTTACCCTTATAGGTTGTAAGACTGTAAAATATTGAGAAGAGGATGATTGGGATGGAGAGAGAACTTCTGAAATCTTGTTAGAATTCCTTATTGGGGTTATTGGGAGATCTACAAACATAGAAATGTCAAAAGTAGTTTATTTATTGTTATGATAAACTGAGACTGAAGAATTCTTCTTTGAAGAGATTTCTTTTGGAATATTGGGATAAGAGGTCTAAGAGATAGCTTGGTTAGCTAGTTTTTTGGACTTCATTGTGTAAGTATTCATAATAGATGTAGGTCAGATAGATGTTGGAGGAAATATATGTTATATTTGTTAATTCACTACTGGACACTATCATACAAGATAGTGGTATGAGTGAAAGGAGCAATTGTCTTTATAATAGTTAGAAATACTGATATAAATATCTAAAATAATATCTGGAATTGGCTAAGACTTATTTTATAATGACTAGAAGTACAAGAAAATAATCATACAAATAATAGTAACAAGCAGAGTTTGTATACAGTAATAGTAGAGATTGAAGGAGAAATAAATAAAGATATTAGGCAATAAAAAGAAGTAGAGAAAATAATAAAGTTAGTAGTCTTTTTATCAATATATTCTAAATGTTTCTATCTCAATTTTTGGCTATCTTGACATTATAATTGCCTACTTAGATTGATATTATTTTACTAGATTAGAATATACTCTGAAATATTTAGAATAGTTGCTGCCTCTAAAAAATCTCATTCCATTCTCTTAAGTTTCTTTCAAAGATGAGTATTATCATCAGTATTGGCTAGATAATAAACTTAGGCTTTATCTATAACTTAAAGTATAAACTTTATACTTCTACTCTATTTATTCTAACAGAGCTCTAATAAATATATTTATTATAAAACCTAGATAGAAATATGGAGTTTGTATTATAAGGGCTAGAAAAATCTAAGATATAGATATACTATTTATATAAACTTATTTCATATAAACTTATTATTTGTTATATATTTGTTAATTCTAATCTGTTCTCACTAACAAAACTCTTTATTACTTATAGTAGAAGAGATTACATAATATACTTACATGATTTAGTTATATATTATAGTATATTCTCTTATTTACCAATAGGTTAAGGTTAAATACTACACAAACTAAGTGTAGTAGTATAAGTAGTTAGTATAATCTAATAATATCTAGTTATATTCTGTTAGATTTGAATAAATATTATAAAGGAATATACTTATTTAAAAACTTTACTTTATTGTACTTAGAGTTTGTATTCATACTTATTCACTAATTTTCTTACTAGTTCTAACCTAATTCTATTCACAATTTACAAATACTGACAAATACTAGTGAACTCCAGAATTGTCAAAGTATAGTTCACACTTATAGAAAAGTATAGAGTTTTTGAATCAAGTACTTAGTATTAAGACTTAGGTTCAGTGAGCTAGGATAAAAACTACTCTTGTATTAAGTTAATATAAGAGACTATGTTAAATCTAGCCTACCCTAAAGCCTATGCATTATTCATAAGGCCAATATGCTATTACCATGCTGTATAATATTATTTGTTTTAGAACCTTCTATGATCTTATCTGTATTATATGATCATGTAATATATATGACTGTTATATCTCACTTTGTTGTCTAAGTCCAATAAAGAAAATAAAAGAAATATAAAAAGAATAAAATAATCAAGTTTATTGTTTCTAACACTTTGCTACAACTTATGTGTTGCACTACCTATCAGTTGCTTGGTTGCAATTTTAGAAGAAAATCTAAAGATGAAAGAATTGAGTTTTCTAATGAATAATAATTAGTAGGCCATTATTAGCATTGGAGTTTTGATGCTAAGATAGTTGATAAGGCAAAGACTATTGGTGAGAATAGTATTATACCATCAATATTAGAGTTTGATGCTAAAGAGTATTCAACATCTCAGAAATGAGTAGAATACTTATTAAGAAAGAAGGAAATCATTTTGAGATCATGATCCAAAGAAAGAGTGTATTGCTTATTAACATTGGAGGTTGTCAACTTTAGTTGATTATCAGGCTAGCTATTACAGTATAACTGCTAGTATTATGTACTAGAATGTTGTCTAAAACAACTGGAACATTAAGTGAAGGTATTTTCACTTTGGGTAATGTTATTATCTCAGTATAGATTAAGCTTATCTGGGATGAGATAATATTAGATATTAGGCATGAATAGGAGTAAAATCTACTATATGAGATAAAGTACTATTAGTGTTTTAGACAATAATATCTGTTATAAAAGACAATATACTTTGAAGTTTGAGAACAAATATATTTGTTATGGAGGGCCATATATTCTTGGAGTCTGAAATAGATATATTTATTATGAAAGACCACATATTCTTAGAGTTTGAGTGTCAGAATTGAAGAGAATGGACTTGGTCTCTATTTTATTTTCTTTTATTTTTCTTTTATTTTCTCTTATTTATAGTAGAGTTGAAGACAAAGAAGACAGAGTGGGACACTATCACAGGTCACCTGACATGGTCACAGAAGTCACACACTCATGTAATGCAAAGAAACAATGTAGATAAATGATATCATAATAACATATAGTATATATGTTGGCCTTAAAATGAACACATAGTCTTTAAGGTAGGCTAGAGAAGTAGTAGTATAGGCCATTGTAGTTTAGTATATAAGGTAGATGTTTCTGTATAAAGTTCTCTATTAAGTTCTCTTATGTTATTCAATACAAGAGTGTGTCTTTTGTCTAACACTGAGCTTAAGTTATAACATTGAGATAAATATGTCTAGTATAGAAAAGAATACATTTTGGAGTTTGGGTATATAACAAGAATGTTCTATTAATATTTGCATTTATATCCAATTTACTTTTTTATACTATATATATATATATTAGTATATACTCTAATATTATTTCCAAATTATTTTTTTTATTCTTAACAGTTTCTAGTTACTAAAACATTACTATTTTATACTTATATAAGCAAAACTTAAACATATTAAAATAAACTAGTATTAAATATAGTTTTTGCTTCAAGTAGATATTTATAGTTAGTTATATACTATAAGAGTTGGATTAAGTATAGAAACTTATATAAGAATAAATATAGTTATTTATATAGATAAGTAAATTATATAGGTTGTGAATTAAGTTAAAAGACTTATCTGTAAATCTACAACTTAATCTTGGATAGTAATCTTAGTCTTAACTTATATATTATGCTATTATTTGTTATATGGTTACAAGTTTAGATAGATAAATTAAAAAAAGTAGTTTTACAAGTTCAAACTCAAAAATAGAAGTTAAGTTGATTTGTTGAAGAAAAAAGAAGTTATATTAGTCAATTATTAGTTGATTTACAGACTAAAGACTATAAAATATCTACTTAGTTCTTAAATACTAGTTATATCGTTAATATTATGACTAAGAAAATAGTAGTATAGAAAATAACTAGAGAGATGTTAAAGAGATAGTTTTTAGATGATAGAATAACCAAAAGTCTAGATAATAAGTTATTGAAAGATAAAATACAAGAGAATAATCAATATATATATATAAATTGACTAATATAACTTCTCTTTTCTTCAACTATAGATGTAAGAATATACTTAGAACTTATTAAAGTCATAGCCATGAGCCTCATTTTGTATAAGTAGGCTCAATTTCTAATAGATCATTGTTTAATAGCAGTAGAAAATTTCTTCTCTTAAGATTAAATGATTTAAAGATCAAATGCTATTTTCTGATGATGTTGTTACATTTCTCTTTTTTGCTGCAAGTCCACAACTCTTTACTTGGATATAGTGGAACAAGATTGAATTTTCTTGTTTTCTTATCTACTACTACATGAAGATGCTATTTGTTATTAAAACAATCCCAAAACTCTATGGTGTTATCCTTATCTTTGTTACTCTTAGATCTTTGGATATTAGAATTGTTTGTTGTTGATATAGATGCATAGAGAGGTCAAATATCTTTTTTACTGCATGAATTATAACAGTTATAACTATGATATATGAAGCATGCTATATTTGAACTGCTTGATTAATGATATATCCAATAGTGAATAATTCTGCCTCTATTAGCATAATGTTGATGGCATGATAAAGCATTTTCTTTAGCAGATTATTGAAGCAATGGATTTGAGAGACAGAGAAGGCAATGTTTAATACTCACATCTAAGATGATAATAACTGTTCTTAGATCTAATGATAATTCAGAAACAATTTCATTGAGTTTCTTATAATGAGTTGTTTTGCTTTTATTAGAACTACAATCAGCATTATGAATAGATATGGAACTAGAGAAAATCTACATTCTAGATGAAAAACAACATTTAGAAGATCAAAATTTGAAAAAATTCCATTTAATCAAGTATTCATATCAATAATAGAACCTTTGACTTTTTTTTGCTACTTAAAAGTAATATTTCCTAACACAAGATGGTAAGACTAAGAGTTTTGAGCATGTCTTCTCCCAAGTAGTGACTTAATAATATAATTGTATAGAAGAGTGGCTGTTTGCAAACAATCTCTACTGCTCAATTTTTGAAGATATAATTGTATAGAAATTAGACTAGCAATAGCTTCTATTCTCATAGTTGGATATGTACAAAACATGTCTAAAATCTATACTGTAGCTTGTCATTACATTTTGTTGAGCACTTTGAGAAGGTGTAATAAAGGTACTTTGTTGTAATGCTACAGCAAAAAGCTGTAAAAAGCAATTGGAAGAATGCACATCTTGTAAAAAAGATGTTTTCAGTAAGATAAGAGTCCATGAGTCAAGTTGCCTAGTATTTTTATATATTTAACCATAGAAAGAGCTTTATTTACATAGAAATTGATATATTGTTGAAACAAGAGTTTTTTATCTAAAATGAATCTAAGATACTACCATGTGTCTTTAAGATAAGGAATAAGGCTGCTGATTTGACTGAGGTCTAGTGCCAAAGAATTGAATATACTATGCAACCTGGAAAAATGAAAAACTTCAATTTTTCCCTGTTTTACTACTAGTTTAAACTGATTTAGTAGTAAAGATATAACATTGTAGCTATAAAAGAGATTAGAATTTATACTAGTAAAGGATTTCTTCTGAAAAATGAACAGTCTATTGTCCATAAATGAAAGAAAGGAAACAGGAATATTTAGATTTTTTATTCTTTTTTTGAAGATATGAAAAATTAAAGTAATAAAAAGAATAAATAAAATGGAAGATAATACCAATCCTTGACTAATACCTATATCTGCAGAGTAAAAGGA
>Ga0157363_1004264_pt1 | contig 13138 bp, 11 predicted proteins | sample AttsexASBM1_FD_111477 | JGI IMG/M metagenome (GOLD analysis project Ga0157363, IMG submission 111477) | Fungus gardens microbial communities from leaf cutter ant in Ribeirão Preto, State of São Paulo, Brazil - Atta sexdens ASBM1 | ecosystem: Host-associated > Fungi > Mycelium > Unclassified ...
ACAGTAGTTAGCATGGACCATGAGGATTAGTATATAAGGTAGACTACTCTGTACTTGGAACTCTATCGAGTTCTCTTGTGTTACTCAATACAAGAGTTGTTCTATTGTCTGACCCTAAGGACTCTAGTTCATAACATCTTCATTGTTCAAGAAATAAAAGAAACAGAAAAGAGAAATGAAATCAAAGAAAATAGATAAATAAAATTAAAATAAAATATAAGAGTTCAAGCATACCATAACATAGAAATCTAGATAAAAGTTGCTTATAACCAACCTACTAATTATGTATCTAAGTCTACAAGCAGGCCTATCATACTAAGAATACAAAGTCAAATGAAACTGAGAGAAATGAAACTAAGAAGACTGTCTACAAAAATAGAAAAGTGAATTATTTGAGCACTTATAAAGGCTCAGAAAGAGAAGATCATTCTTAAGGAGAAAAGACAAACTCATGACTTGATATTCTTGATTGTTCTATTTATGTTAGCAATATGTTTGCTAGAAAGTACTATGAATTTATCTGAGTGGTTGAAGCTCATTAGAACTAGAACTTGTTTTCTAAATGGACTCTTGGTTGTTATATTAAGCCTAGGTTTGTTCTTCTTAGACCATTACTATTTTATATGATTAGACCTCAGACTTAATAATATTAGTTTTCATTAATTATCAATTATTATTCCTCATTATTATTGACATCTATATTGATCTTAATCATCATTGTCATTATTATTGAACTTCTAAATCACTCTTAAACCTCTGAGAGTGTATTCAAGGTTTGTTGTAGCAACCACTAGTCAAAAGACTAATAGCAACATGAATAATAAATCTCAAAACAGATATCAAGTAGGAATCACAAGAGAACTCAATAAGAAGTCTCTAATGTATTCTTATACTATTTATACAAAGTATTCATGGTCCATGCTAATAGTAAATAGCCCTACTCTAATATTCATGTATAGTCTATACTTCTACTATATATCAACCTCATATCTTCCATAAGAACACTATGCCATATATATATACCTTAATGTCATTCTTCTAGTTCTTTCTCCCAAAGTCTAGGCTTATGACCTCATATCATGTGACATCATGTGACATGCCTCTTCATTATCAAATAATAAAAGAAAAAGAAAAGAAATCAAGAAAAATGTTAGTGTCCAAGTACACCATAACAAGGTTTGAATATCACAAATAAGTAAGTAGTTTATTTTGTAATAAATTACTTCATTATGGAGAATAAATTACTTATAGAGTTTGAAATAAGAGTAAGTTTGTTATTGAAAATATTAATACTTAGAGTTATACTTTGACATATAAATCTCAAATAATAGAGATATCATTTAAAATATAGACAAACTATAAAAATTTCAAGTATTTTAAAAAGCCACTGTTATAAACTTAAGTTTAGAGTATACAAGATAAAGTTCATAATAAGATATGTTATTGTTGTAGCAACCACTTATCACAATAACAAATGATAGCACAAGTGAGTAAATCTCAAAGTGGATATATTGTGGGTAGTTCACAAGAGAACTTGACAAGAAGCCTCTTTTTAATTAGAGTCCTATTTATACAAAGTACATATGGTCCGTGCTACTAATAATTATGCCTGCTCTTATGTCCATGCTACAACCTTATGTTCACCTCATTTTCTACTCAAGGCCACCATGTTGTATACATGTGCCCTGATGTCATCTTCTAGATCTTTCTATCATACTCTAGGCTTATGACATCACATCATGTGACTTGTCATGTGACTGTGGTGTCATATGCCTCTTCATTGTCCAAAAGAAAAATAAAGAAAAAGAAAAAGAAAATCAATATAAAATTAGAAAACTAAAAGAAAAGAGAAATAAAAATTGTTAGCGTCCAGCATCCCATAACAGTTATGACTTAAGTTTTTAAGTAAAAACAAAAGATAACTTATATATTGAGTAACACAAAAGAACTTGATTTTCTAGTACAAGATAGTCTATCTTATATACTCCAGACCATAGTCTGTGTGCACACTATAACTAACCTACCCTAAAGTACCATATACACTCTATAAGACTAACATACTATTACTATACTATATAATATTATCTATTTTAGAACCTCTTATATTCTTCTCTGTATCACATGTTTGTGTGACAGTGACATATGTCACACATCTCTCTGTCTCTGTCACAATTTGTGACATCACATCACATCTTTTGCCCAAGTTTAAAATAAAGAAAAGTAAAATGAAATAAAGGAAAATGAGTAAAATAAAATAAAATAAAAATGAAAAATAAAATAAACCAAGTCCATCATTCTCAATTTTGACAAGGTAGCCTACTTTATATGCTCTAGTTTGTTAAATTGTATGCATATACTAATGTTGAAGTTGTGAGAAGAGAGGCATAAAAAGATTCTAGTAGACTATAAATGGTATAAATAAGTGATGGTGGTTGAGGATGTTGGTAGAACTGTTGTTGCTGTTGGTTGAAGGGAGATGTATAAAATGAGGGTATGTAGGTATTATAAAGAGAATTCCCTGTGGTATCTTTTTATATTTAATGTTGTTGAATTATATTATTTTTTTATATTAAGAAATGTAGAGAGTCAATGTTAGAAAAATTATAGGGGAAGGGAAAGACTTTTTGCTGGAAAATAGAAAATGAACTTACTGGAGCTATAGTTAGGATTCCAGTTACCATGCTGATTTCTGCCATTAGACTTAAGATTATTTATCTTTAAATACTAACTAAGTCTTTTTAGAGAATTCTACAATATTCTATTAGGTCACATAATTGTGTGACAGTGACAGTGACATAACACTCTTAGAATAAGTCCATATAAGAAAACAAGAGAAAACTAAAGAATTGTTACAAACTTCATTTAGCTTGTATCTCTACAACTAATGGACTAATTTTCACAAACTAAGTTGTGCTGAAAAGCCCCAAATGAGGGCTATCTGCACATATGCAGGATGTACAAAAGCAACAACAAACAACCAAGGTATCAGGTTATCAGTAAATGTAAAAGCTTTGTTTGCTAATATCTCATGAATAGCTAGTGTTATGACTTAGGTCTAAAGAGTTAGGACAAAAAACTATCCTTGTATTGAGTAACACAAGAGAACTCAATGGAGTTCCCAGTACAGACTACTCTACCTTATATACACTTGGTTCATGGTCTATGTTATGTTGTATCTAGCCTACCCTAATATTCATATGTTATCTATAAGGCCAATATGCTTTTGCCATGTTGTATGGTGTTATCTGTTCCAGAATCTTCTATGACCTTCTCTGTATCACATGATCTTGTGACTGTGACTGTGACATTATGTATTCTATATGATATCATGTCCCCCTTTGTCTTCTTCTTCTAAATAAAATAGAACTAAATAAAATAAAATAAAATAAATATTCTAAGTCCATTGTTCTCAACTCTGACAGCTGGACAGATTTGCATGATTAAACTTGTGTTGAAAAGTGCTCATCAAACCATTTCTAATGATATATAATATATCTCATATTAATAAGTGCAGTAACATAATTAGTTACTTTCTAAAATTAGCCTGACATCTGCCATAACAGATGACAGCTTCCATCAGGTATAAGTTTTGATTATGTGATGGAGACAGCTTGCACACAGACTATCACTCTTTTGTATATATATCTCTATGTCTGAGAATTAGACCTCAGACTTAACAACATCAATTATCTTTGTTAATACTACTCATCACCTATCATCATTATCTTCTTATACTGAACCTCTGAACCACTACTAAGTTCAAGTATCACAACCAGTGAGTAGCTCATTTTGTAATAAGAATAAAGAAAAAACAAAAGAAAAAATGAGAAATAACCAGGTCTATTTCACTAAATTCTGACAGTCACAAATTGACCTTTGAGAAATTCAAGATTATAACTTTGAATTAATTTATAAACCAGGAATTGCTATAAAGAAAGCTAATATTCTATCAAGACAGTCTGACTAGGGAAAGATAAATAACAAATAACAAATAATATTCAAGTCAGAATCCTTTAAAATACATAGAGTGAAAGGAGATAAATACTAAGAGGAGTTGAAAGATATAGAGAAGTATATTGAAGAAGAAGTCAAAAGGAAGAAAAAGGCTGGAAGAAAGAAAGAAAGATCTTTTGAAAGGAATGAGCTTACATACCAGACTCAGCTACACTTCAAGAAATAATCCAAGATCATCATAATCATGAGCTAGTAAGACACTCAGATTATACCAAGACACATGAACTTATCACATGGAACTATTGGTAACCACATATGATCACTGATATCAAGAAATATATACGAAATATATACTAGGATGTAAACAGTGCCAGATCAGTAAAGCAGATCAACAAAGAAAGAAGATCCAAATAAGGTTTTCCAGCATCTTTAGAACATTATAAGCATAGAGGACCCCTACCCATTTCGAAAGGATACAATGGAATACTGGTAGTTGTGGACAGGTTTTCAAAAATTGGTACAATATATTCCCATAACAATGAACATAACATCGAAGGGAGTGGCCAAGAGTTTATAGGAACAAGTCTTCGAGAATATAGGAATCTCTTGAAAGGTTATAAGCGACCAAGGGCCACAATTCACATCAAGCCTCATGAAAGAACTCTGTAGACAAATTGGAATTGAGTGAAACCCCTCAACAGCCTACCACCCCCAGACTGATGGACGAACTAAAAGAGCTAACCAAGGGATGAAAATAACTACATACAACTATATCAACTAAAGACAAGATAACTGCGTCAAATGGTTACCAATGGCCAAGTTTGCCTATGACAATAGACAACACTCAAGTACAGGCAAATCACTGTTCTTGAGGAAGACATCCAAATGTCAGTGAAGAAGGGTGAGGATCATCAGAAAGAGTACCAGAAGCTGATGAATTCATCCAGGCAAAGAGAGAAGTAGAAGATCTGGTCTCCAATAAATCCCATTCTTCCAAACGCTGGACCCAGGGGTTTCGTAGCAAAAATTCAGCCGGACATCAACGTTCTGATAATCTACATACAATAATTGATCATCTCACTACCGCAGTCAACAACAATGTTCCGGAAAACAGACAAATAAGTAAAACAAATGTTGAAAAGATTAACCCTCATCTGGAGAATGTAAGTACTATGGGAATGAGAAAATGACTGAGTACACCGCTAGCCAAGAAGGAAGAAGAAAGGATTCAACCCAACTCTTTTTCTGCGTGGGAGTGAGGCATTCGTTCGGCATCACTGTTGCTCTTTATAGAAAGAGGCCAGGGACAAGTATGGAACCCAATGCAATATTGAAGCTGCCCACTGTCATGATGTGATCCTGATAGGTCTTCTTGAATTTGACTCGTATTTTCCACTAGGGTTTCAGAATTAGAGAGGAAGGAGTAATGACTCGATCTTCTCTTGTGCCCGGCACGATGATATCGAGGCTTTGTCAGTGAAGGCATTTTGACGATCATAACAACTCGCGCATCTTTTGGTTCCTCTTTATCTTTTGGATTCGGGTACTCGACTGAGTCAGATTGAACGTTTGGTGTTGTATTAGTATGAGGACGACGACGGAATATGGACATGGTGCCGATCTCACTCAAGCGCTGCCATCTTCGAGATTCTGTCGTTTGTGGCAATGGGAATATAGATCGTGACTCCAGCGATTCCTCAAATCTTCTGAAGCTTTGTGGGGGATAACTTTCTGGGGTCAAGACATGACCTGATGGGTCATTATATGGTATAGGCAAAACAGCCAGAGGCTATATAAATGATTACTGGATTGTTAGGAAATTGGCAAGAGCCTGAGTACACACCAAAATATTATCCCAGAGTCCATGTTCTACACCCTCTTTGTCATGATCAATACACACCTCCCACAAGACGGGTTTCTCCCCGAATTTCGAGCCCGCCAATCTGGCTGAGTCGATACCTTGCATACTCCTCCTCTGTTCTGGGTAACCCCAAAGGCCAGGCTCTCTCCCAAATTGCATCCGTCGCCAGCCAAAGACGGCTATCATAGCAATAGAGAAGATTCCGATGGCAAGAAACGCAAGTATGAGAGGCGGTGAGCCAACAGGAGATTGAGAGTTCCCTGAGCCACTATTCGACGAGTCAATCTGCTGGGAACTGCTTGTGCTCAGTACTGAGGAGACTGTTGGCATGAGGGAGAGGAGGAGGAGTAGTAGTGGCGGTAGCACACGAACAGGGACATTGTAGTTCTTTCCAAGCAAGGCTACCTGATCATTCCTGAACATCTGACCAATTGTACATACTTAGCACTCTCATCAGCTCAACAGAATGCTTCCGACAGATAAATAATAGACTAAATAGCCGATCTGCTCATTATCCATCAGATCAAAACCAATCTAATACTTGAATTATAATGTACAAGAATATTTATATTGGCAACCGTCTCAGCACAACTTTTATCTACATATCCCTGCGCTTGATTCCAAGCCTAGCTTGGAGAGGTTTTCTCAAGAAGCCTTCGCGTATTTCCATCTAAAATAAGGACATCAAATTCCGGACGGTTCGTACCTGGGCAAAAATACCGCTTGAAACTTACAATCTGACCAGGATACTCCAATTCAAAGTCGAAGCGGCGGGCAATGGAGGCGATGATCATAGACAGCTCCATGGCAGCGAGATTGCGACCGACGCAGGCGCTGTGTTGTGCAAGGTTGCATTTCAGATATACGCTGATAGACTATGGAGCGAGGCTACTTACCGAGGACCAACGGAATAGGGATTGAATGCCTTGTTCATGGCGGCTTGATCGCGTTCAAACCAACGCTCGGGACGGTACACCTCAAAGTCTTCGCCCCAGATCCTTGGGTCACGGTGAATTGAGTAAGATGGCACAGACAGGATAGTTCCCTCGGGGAAGTGCTCGCCCAAAACCTCCAAACCACCTTCAGGGACGATGCGGGGGAGACCAATACCAGATGTAGAATGGATTCGAAGCCCTTCGTTAATACAAGCTTCAAGATATGGGAGGCGTTTGATTTGCTCAGAGGTGGCAACAAGTTCATCCTCTGTTCCGAGTTGCTCGTCAAGTTCCTTGTGGAGCTTGTCCTGGATCTCACGATTGGCAGCAAGGTGATACAGTATGGCGGAAGTGGAGCTTGGGGGTGAAAGAAGGGTATAAATAATGATGGTGCTTGTACAAGCGGGAAGATGAAAGCTTACTTGGACGTAGTGTCAGAGCCGGCGATAAGAAGAGTGAGAGCCTCGGCAGTCAGCTCCTCTTTGCCCATAGGATTGCCATTAGCATCGCGTCCGTTCTGCAACTTGCTCAGAAGATCAACACGATCGGTAGGGCTAGCCAAACGTTTGGAAACGGCAGCAATCGCAATGCCAGTGACACACTTGGCGCTCTCTGAACCTTGAGAAAAATGGGGAAGCTTACGTGCGAGAGGACGCCAGCAGGATGGAATGGCACTCATGGTCAGGTTGAATTCACCACGTGTGTTGAAGAGGTCGATAACAGGGATGCTAATGGTGTCATCTTGTTCAGCCTTTTTCCCGTAAGCATTCAACATGCTGCTTTGGTCCTTGGGTACGTGAGCTATGTCCTTTGCAGCTGAGAGCATGCCAAAGGGTTCGCCGAATGCGAGATCGCCAATCATGTCGAAAGCAAGATAGTTCATCCCTTCAGATAAGAGAGTAAATGTCTGTTAGAAAGGTTAGACGGCGATGTCAGGGCTTACATGGTAAAATGTCGAGGTACAGCTTTCCATTCTTTCCTTCCCATCCACCCTCACCGTCGTCACCAGATATCCCTTTGACTGCCATATTACATAGACGATCCCATTGATGGAGGAGCTGGGTGATGTAGATTTGGATTTTGGGCTCAAAGGCGATGACACTCTTTTGAGAGAAGATGTGCGCGATAATCTTGCGCTTACGGGTGTGCTCACTCCTATCCCTAACGTTGAAGAGACCGCGCTCAATAGAGACGAAAGCATCGTAGAATTCAGACTTCAGTGTGCCATTTCCGTGACCGTAGATGGAATTGAGCGCCACAGGGTCGGCAATGGATACGTGGTTAGGAGCAATACGGACGATTGGACCTAGCGCAATCAATAAACGCTCATGTTTATAATTCTGAGAGTTACCCACCATATTTCAAGTGATAGTCGTGGATGACTTCAGAGCGGCGTCCCTGGCTAGAGGTGTATGCCAACCAAAGGTCGGTGAATCTTGCCATGAATGGGCCTGGGTACTTGCGAATGTCCTTAGGGTCCACGAGCCATGGGATAACATGACAGAAGAAGACAACAGCAGGAATGGCCAATACTCCGGTCAACAAGGTGGGGTTCGTGACCAGATTTCGAATGGTGTCTACAATCATGGGGAAAAAGAAAAAGGAACTGATAAGTTTGAAGAAGCCTGTGAAGAGTTTAAGTACTGGTCATATTCCTAAGAACGGGTTACCATACTCCGTCATACCCAAGAACAGAATATCATTCTCGGTTCTCATCTTCGGATACAACAACACTTAGTGCCCTTGTTAGTAGGATTGAAAATAAAGATGACATACTCCGACCGCTAGCGGAGCGCAAGAGTCACCCGGGGCTACAATCGAATGAGGAATTTGATGAGAAAATAGATATTTTTGCCATACGTCACTTACAGTTGACAGGTGCTTGTCATCATAATCATATTAGGAGTGAATGTTACTGTGACAACTCTATTGGACGGGAAACGGTGTCGGTTCATGGGATGCCCGGCTAACAGTGGGGATAAAACCAGTACGACGGGATCGGCCGCTCCACATAATGTTAGTAAATACTCATGTTTTTGCTCAAAGTTCAATGTCTTGCCCCCGGCTAGAGCTTCGGATCAGGACATCATCCGAGTAACCGTGAATAGCAACGCCGAACGATTAATCGCCAGGCTTGATACAGAGGCAGCGACTCAGAACAACGTACTCACGGAGAAGTAGGTCAAAGTCCGGCAAGGGGTGGCGCTGCAATACACAAGTAAAAGATCCTTGCTATGGGATGATTATTGATACGCTTGGGTAGTCAAATACGGCTTGTGTCATCTGAGAAGCGGCCGACGAGCCACGATTTATCAAACAAGAATTACTACAGGCGAAGTGATATGTGTTCAAGAGCGGCTTCTTCCCCCGCATGTCCTACTCACACAATACAACAACAAGTGGTGACGTATTAGCAAAGTATTCAGGTACCGGTGATGTCGCACACAGCAAATGGTGTGTTGCGGGGATCAGAACGGCAATTATAGTCCCACTGGTGTTATTTTTGGCATGCAAGCACATGTGTACGGCTGGTACCAACCGCGCGTACCGTATTGTGTCATATAAACTTGTCCTCACAAAAATGACGAGTTGTGACATTCAACTTAGACAAAGACTTGAGTAATAGAGGAGAGAATGATCAATTGGTAAAGTGTGAAGATACAGGATTGTATCTACAACTATATATACTGCTCTCCATCCAAACTTCCAATTTTGTTGGTCAGCATTATTTTTAGCACAGAATTTTATCTACTAACACCTTCAACTCGCGGGTAAGGGGACATGACTCTCCTTTATATTGCCAGTGGCGCCACAAGAGTCATCAAACGCCACCAGTGTGGATTTCAGTTGTCACTCTTGGCTCAATCCATAGTTGATTTTTATTACTAATGGCACCAGTATCGGGAAGCTTGATATTATCAAATGCCCGCAGCAGATCAAGACATAGACCGTATGTCTTCTGAAATTTGAACAAGTCTGTCACCCAACGTAGTCATAGAATCTCGTGTTGGACGCGAACTTTCGCTTTAGAGTTTGCAAAGTCAAGTCCTTGAGCAACGTAGTTCCATCGAAAAACTCACAACGTGATGGGCCGTGCATAGAATATCAATACTCTGGAACCGGTTTTGTCTCATGTCACGCAGATTACGGAGATATACCACTGATCAGTTCAGAAATAGCTTCGGCAGTAACAAGCCATGATGTTCTGTCTCAGCTTACCTAGCCAGTCTTTTGCTGCATCCTGTGGCTGGCCCATACAGACTGCAAATGGTGCCAACGGGTTTTTATTTATCTTCAATGTTCTTCCAAGTCAACCGTTACTCCATATGCATGCCCTCCTGAAAGTTTAAACCATCTGGCGACGGGTGAAATTGGAAATAACAGTCTCCAGATACCAATCTCAGGTAATGACATTGTCCACTTCATCACCCATCTCAATCTTTACTTCCTTTGGGAATCCCTGCTCCTGCTCTTTCAATCTCGTTGGCGACCTTCGCGGGACCGTAGTGGAATACGACCCACTCCTGACTACTTCGACCACCAATACGAATTCATGTTCATCACTGGCTGAAGAGATTGTTTAGGTTTATTTGCGAATTGTGTCAATTACTTGTCCTTGACATGGTTACAGGAATATCTCAAAGAAATATTGATACTCGTTTGCTTTTTTTGGGCCACTCACTCTCATTTTGGCGATATTTAGATGTGGACTTGAGAGACCACTTAATTATATACTATATATTTTCGCACCTATGCATACTGTGATATTTACTCATGATGGCTGAGAAATACTTTGAGAAAGAATCGCCAAAGCGACCCCTAATGATTCTACAGGGGACCAATATGAGGAATTGGACCAACGGGAACAATTCTGTTGCCATTAATCTATAGTTGACTCTCAGTGCCCATCCAAAGCCAAGGAATGCAATATACCTACCTGTTTGTGCGACCAATAGTAATGCGTCTTGATATGATCAAAATCGGTAGACGACTTGAATGCATCATTGTTCCAATACAACTTGCGCTGCCAGCTACTCATTCTGTGTAAGTGACAAAGTCGTGGATTATCACAAAGTAAACACCCTCACAGGTCAATGGCAGGATATCCACCCCGAATGGTTCGTAAGTTACATTTAAAGTGACCAACGTAAACGGGGTCGAAACGGACCTGATGGCGGAAAAAGATTCCTTGAACCGTCAATTGAAAGGAGAATAATACTCACGATGGTGACCCAGAGTCGAATGTCAGCCTCTGTAAGCCTATCACCAACAAGGTAATCTTTACCATCAAGCAATTTTTCCGCCCTGTCCAGTGCGTTGAATACATCATTTACAGCAGATTCATAGGCTCCTTGAGCTGTGGCGAATCCTGCCCTATATACCCCATCTGGGAGCGTTGTGACGTTAGTGCGAATTGGATATATGCGTGTAATCATGGTGAAATATTAGTAGGTTTATGATAAGACATTTGTGGAGAAGCAATCTTCCATCGTAAGAGAAGCCAAGACAGCACAAATTATAAGATAGACGAAGACCCACCATTGATATTTGGATAAATCCACTCGTTCAATTGGTCGATTTCTGATCGGAGTTCTTCTGGATATAAATCAAGAGCAGCTTTGTCGGCAGGGAGAAGGTGGTTGAATGTCGCGTTGAACATGCGGATAATCTCAGAAGACTCGTTGTTGACAATGGTGTTGAGCTTCTTGTCCCACAGAACAGGGACCGAGAATCTAAAAGTATAATTGAGTGATCAAGCAGAGCGTGAGAATGACTAATGAGACAAACTTTGCGTCGTAATCAGGCCGTGCCTTGAAATAGAGGTCCTTAATGTGGTTTGCCTTGTTAAGTGTGTCGGAAGTTGCACCAGGAAAGGAGTCAATGTTGGCAAATGGCCAGCCCTGAGGACCCATCCTGGGAGATACGACTGAGAAGGCTATGGAATGAAGACAGGTGACCTAGGTGAAGCTAAGACAAACGACGAGGCAACGTACAAACGATGTTCTCAAGTCCTTTCAACTTGCGCACAATAAGTGTCCTCGTGGCCCATGCTAGAATGTTCTGTTCAGTCGATGTGGCAGTTTGATACTACAATAAACTCACGGCACGCATAAGAGACATAGAGATGATAACGGCCTACGGGTTGTATCAGCGTCCAAGCCGTGACAAACTCAGAGGGACTATGGAGGAGTACCGGCCTCAGGCTCAAACATTGAATTAGCAGCAATGAATGAGCGGAAAGTCGAGTTCGGGCGCTTGAAAGATCCATCCTGCTCGGGTTTCATTTTTGTGACGTCTGCCCGATGATCAATAATATCCGGCTTGGAACCCATTGCGATTGAAGACTGAGTTGGATGGTGTGGGATGGCAGATAAGATAAGATAAGAAGGGGGCTCTGACCAATCGGGCCGTGTTATGAGATAGTCCGAAAGGAAGAGAAGTTACAAGTCGAGAGTTTTTATATGAGACATCGCAACGCTGGGTTGAGGAGCAGAGTAAGATCCAAGCGACATCGCATAGTTAGGCGATCATTTCAAACAAAAACAAAGACATTATAGACGCCAGTGACATGACACGTGCCAAAATCTTTCAGGTTGACTAGATACCTTAATGATTGTGACTAGCGCTACGTAAGGACGATCTTATGTCTATCAGCTCAACTTTTCTCGGTCGCCGCTTGTCGATAATGTGGTATTATGGCTATATCACCACTAGCAAAGTGGTGTGCACACAGCGGCTCTGGGAAACTGAAGCCCAAGTTGAACATGACGACCAAGGGTCCATCAAGAAAACAGGTCATCATTCCTATGAGCATCGAAAATAGGAACAAATTCATGGAAAGTTTGAGCTCCCATATTACTAATCTCAATAGAGCATTAAAAAACATCAAATCAGACGTTATGGCTGACTTTGTACGTTCTGACCAGACTGGCATTACAATTGTCATGAATAAGATCACTGCATTGCTGGATCTACAAATGATTGAGAAGTACATCAAACAGGCTAACCAGATTGATTCAGGAAACCTTGAAACTCCTCAACTCCCACAATCCAAATCCTACTTGAAGATCATTGGTATACCATATCTTCTTGAAAACACTTATGTTGTGGCAATCACTAGTCACAAAGACCAATAATCACACAAGACAGTAAATCTCTTAGTAGAATATCAAGTGGGGATCATAAGAAAACTTGACAAGGAGTCCCTGCTATATTGCTACCCTATATATACTACTACATCATGGTCTGTGCTACAAATAATTAAACCTGCCCTTATGTCCATACTTCATCCTTATATCCACCTCATGTCTCACTTAAGGCTACCATGTTGCATCTGTGTACCCTGACATCATCTTCTAGATTCTTCTACCATATTCTAGGCCTATGA
>Ga0157363_1004265_pt1 | contig 13134 bp, 14 predicted proteins | sample AttsexASBM1_FD_111477 | JGI IMG/M metagenome (GOLD analysis project Ga0157363, IMG submission 111477) | Fungus gardens microbial communities from leaf cutter ant in Ribeirão Preto, State of São Paulo, Brazil - Atta sexdens ASBM1 | ecosystem: Host-associated > Fungi > Mycelium > Unclassified ...
GATGGGCCCCATCGCTCCAGCGAAGAGATCGGCGGCGGAGGTTCTTCCTCCTCTACCTTCTCCACGCCTTCCTCCACGTCCTTCGCGCTCTCCGCTCCGTGACAAGAGCCACGGTACACACACGCACACACACACACACACACACACACACACACACAATCTTGCATTTCAGCAAGCAGCAACAGATTTGTTTAAAAGATTAATCTAAAATCTTGTTTCTAAAACTGTCAGTCGGCTTGATAACATAACGCAAGAATTCAACAAGATCGGCTGATTTACTTTGCTAAATCGGCCATTAATACTTTTTTCTCTTTCTTTTTCTTTCCTTTAATCACTTCTCTCTAATAAAAATTGCATTTTATTATTAATATATTCCTTTCATCAAGATAATGGAATTTCGCGAGATTTGGCATAAAAATTATTGCCGTCAGTTATAGCAGTTGGAACGTAATAAAATATTACATCTCTTCCGTCTTCCAGCTATACCGAGACTAACTACTCGCATTTATTGACGATAGTGTTATTGTGTGAACAAGATGGAGTATCGTATTACATTACGATCTTGTAAAATAAATAGCCTTAAGTGCATCCTATTGTTAAGACTATCAAATCTGCAGTGAGGAAAGATTGAGCGATAGTAGAAAATGCGAAATGGTAGGAGGTGAAAAAGTGTATGGTGTGAAGCAGTAAACAGATTAATCATCACAAGAAATTTATGTCGAAAATCAAAAAGATTTAACGCGGCTGCGAGACTGTTGGCTGTTCCTCGACTGATTGCGCGGTGACGGAGCCGGTGTTAAGGTCGGTGTAGTCGTGCCAGTGGTGGCGGCACTGGTACGCGATGAACGAGACGAATGTTTGCGACCGAATCGAAAGAATCGTCAGAAGAAAATCACCTCCTCCTCTGGCGGTGGTTGCTGCTGCTGCTGTTGTTGTTGAGATTGTGGCTCCATACTTCGCTGCTGCTGCTGCTGTTGTGTTTGCTGATGTACGTACGGGGTGTCGGGCGGTGAGCGAGTAATGCGAAGCGAGCGATTCGACAAATGCGTATGATTTCCGCCAATTCCATAGTGGTGGCTGTTCCCAAGCTCTGGTGACGAATAGGCAGACGATCCGGTGACAATCGCAGGACTGCTGCCTGCCCTGGAGTGTCGATCCGGACTATTATTGCTCGTAGTGCTACCGCTTCTGTCGAACATAGATACGAAACATAAGATTATTACTTGTCAACTAAAAGATAAATGTTTGCGATGATTAGGGTGGAATGAGCTAGTTCTACCTTGTGTTATTGTTACTCCCACTGGCAAGCTTCAGTGGTAGTTGTTGCTTAACCGGCAAATTACTCTGTACTTTCTGCTGATTCGTCGCGCTAATTAAATTTAGAGGGATGCGTTTCGTTTCGGGTTGTGCCTTACTACGTGCGCTTTGCATTTCGGCATTTTGCGTTACGTGAGATAGATGAATCATTGTCGAGCCGGTCGTGGAACTTCCGACCAGCGTTACGCCCTGTCGCTCCAATGCCTCGAGTCGTCGATACAACTGATCCCGTTGTTGCGTTACATCCCGCTGCTCGGCAGCCAATTGCTCTCTCTGTCGCGTCAATTCAGTTCGTTCCTCCTCCAATTGAGTCTTTTCCTGTTGAGATGCAACACGAAATGCTGCTTTCTCCCGGCAAAGCTGATCCTGCAAGTTCCGCAGTTCTTCCAATTGACGATTCGGATTCGGTCGGCTATTGGATGGTTTGCCCTCTTTACAAGCAGCCAATTGCGCTTGCAGGCTATCGATCGTTGTCATTTGATTACTTATTATACAGAGCAACGTATAAACATGATGAGACAAACGTATCGCCGCCCATTGCTGATCCTTGTTTGTCTCCAATTCTTGGCCGCCTTTCTCATCGGGATTTTCTTTGGGTAACTCGCACAATTTCGGAACGGGAATTACGGTATGCGTCATGTTCGAATCACGTGGATATCTTTCCTAAAAATCAAATATTATTTTATATGATTATTTGACATTTACTTGTTCATTTATACGTACTTTATTATGATCAAAACCGGCAAATGTTTCGGCCCTTCGAGGAACGCAAAGAGCTGGTGGAATGTAAGCTTCACTGTGACGTTCACCGGCGGAGCTTAAGCTTCGTGACAGAGTAGCGCCGCCCGCGCTGAACGACAGCGAGCTAGCGAGACGTGTCGCTTCTTGCACGGCCACAACTACCTGTATCCAATATAAAATTTAATTTTATTAATCTGCCGATTTATAAATTAAAAATCCACAATAATTTAATTTATAAATAATATTCATTGGATGAGATGATATTAATTGGATAATACTAACTTCTTGCCATAATTGAGTGGTATCAGTTCCTTCATTGTGCACCAGCCGAGTATAATCGGCACCTTCTTTCTCAGGCTTTTCAATTTTCTCGTTATCGCTTTCGTTCCCACTCCAAACATTCGCTGCTTGTAAGAGTCGCATTTGCAAGTTCATCTTCTCTTCAAACAACAGCGCTTGCTCTGCATCTTTCTTTCGCAATTCACCTGAGACAACACAATTGTTTATTTGAATACATTAGAAAAAGCAAAACGATATTAGAAGTTACGAAAATGTTGAAAAGAGCTAAAAGAACATACCGACGATTCTAAGTATATGTGATTCCTTAATCTTAGCAATACGTTGCTTCTCTTCACTAGAGACTAGCGAAATTGAGGAGGCGCGAGTATCTCGCAATTCATTATTATTTTCAGTCAGTGTGTCGGTTTCGTTTTCGGGATCTTGTGGGCAAGCCTCGACCGCCGACCGAATAGCCTGTATCCATAATTGTTTGTCCTTTGGCTTCTGAATCTTTAGTTCGAACATTTCTGGTTCGGCTGGGTTACTGCTTATTAGATAAATACTAGATTCTTGACGAGCCTTCTCGCGAACCAGCAATTTTTGCAATGATACTATACCCGCTTTATTGTCAGGCACGAAGAACGCATATTTCTGATCTCTCTCAGCCAAGAAAAACAATATGTCTGAGAGAACGACCACTACAATGGCAGTCATTTTGCCACGACCTTGCATTAAGTATGCAGTGCCCTCGAACTTCAGAATTCTATTAATTATATCTGACTTCTTGAATTTAGCACCACGATACGTCGCGAATGACTTCGCGTCGATCCTATAAAAACGTTAATATTTATAATAACATATTTCGAAAAATTAACCACGCGGAAAGTAAAGAATAATCAAAAAAAAAAGTCGAAACTTACTTATTGTATATTTCTAATTTTCTATCTTCTCGCTCTTTGTCAGCTACACAAGCATCTACATCAGCTAAAATTTCTTTAACAAGAATCAATGCTTTACGTAAATCTTCACTTTCCTCTTGTGCAATGCCAGTTTTAATAAGCGGCTCGATCAGCAACGGATACTTCGTCAAACGTTGAGTAACGAAAAGTATACATTCGGGTATACCTTTCTTTTTCAACAAAGGATTCGTCTAAGAGTATAAATTATTTCATTTAATGAATCGTACCATTTAAATCTACATTAGTCATTTGCTAGTTATTCATTACTAAAACTTACCTGACAATGGCGAACGAAACGGGCGAAGCGAGGATCGTTACGCAAGTAATACTTGTATACTTCGACAGCGTCCCGATGACGACTGCAAAATTCTCCATATGCACTCTTCATGCGTTGCGCGTTGTCGTTCGAGAATTGCTCAACTAGAATGTCGGCGATCGTAGAAACCACGGGGTTAGCACTCTGCCGTTTTTGCAGCAACCGCAGAAACCGCAGATGGATATCGATCAGATCCCGTAGTCGGGGAAACATGCGCTTGAGATCCGGCTGGCCCAGACGAAAATGTCGTCGCAATCCTTCCGCGAAGATCTTCTCCATGGCGAGTAACACCAAACAATGATGTTTTTCCGTTAGCACGAATTCGTATATATGTTCCTGCCTCTTTACTTCGCGGTCGCAATGATCGACGAGACGTAATGCGATATTACGTCCGATCGCGGAGCTCCAAGAATCGGGCTCCTCCTTTCCCAATGTCAGCTCAGGATCTAGTTCCTCAAGATCTGCCACCGTGAACTGATGAGCATCGTCCCCAAAATCAAATTCTTCCCATCCGCTGAAATAAGAAAAGTCACTTTATTAGTTTTTTGTTCACAGCGTTACGATATGCGTAGTATGTCTATCTCGATTAAAATTTGCGGATTCAACTTTATTATAATATCTATGAAAAAAAGAAAAGAGAAAAGATATATTTACAAACCTTAGAAGATCACGATGTTGCCCGCTCTCGGCATCTTTTTCTTCGTTTATCGTTTGACTGAAAGAAAGATATAGCTTTGTTTCATAAAGCACAATTTATGATTAATAAAGAAAAGTTTTATTCTCCCTTAAATAAGGCACACAATGTTAAGGTTGAACTTCAGCTTGAAAGACTCTTGAAATTAATGTACTGAGCCGGCCTTTTAAAAAGACTGTGGATTATGATGTGTTTTAAAATATTTAAAAATTTTAGTATTTTCTCAGCATCTTTTCTATACAAACCTTGCAGACGATATTTTATATCTTCATTTAAGCATATATAAATCTTCATCTAATTCTCATTACATAATCAATGTCGTTCGTTGCAATGCATGGCCAATAAAACTAGCGGTCTAATTGTAAGATAAATTCAGAAAGATAAAAAGTCTTTGATATTAATATATAGCAAAAAGCCATTCGCAGATGAGCACTAATCTGCAAGAGTCGGAAACTCCGAGTTCAGGTCGGGTGGTACATGCGTCATAGATGCAACCACTTGTTTTCTCTCCGCTCCTATTGTGTCTTACAATTTACTTAAACTTTTCCAATAATCGAGAACATGGGATCACTATATGAGGCATTACGGGAGACTCGAAGAACAGCACCCATTTTATATTTTTGTTAAATCTTAATCTAGACCCGACCCAAAACTTTACAAACTATTACGAGAATATGACTGTCTATAGTGAGATACGAAATCTCGTGACACATTGAGAAACGAAGGTGGGAACGACAAAAGATAGAAACGTGACAAACTCGTTGAAAGGGCGAGGTATAAAGTAGAAAGGAGAGATAGAAACTGGTAACATGTCATGAACATGTATCTACTGTGATAATATATTGTTCGATGTGTAATTACTTGTGGAAAAATTACCTTACGGATTAATGCTCGCGACTTACGCGCTATAATTTAGGTGAAGATTATAATGACAAGAGATAACATAAAACATATTATTGAATGGGCATAAATCATAGAAGCAAGCACAAGATCAGAAGCATAGGCAGGGCAAGATGATGTCTCTTCCAGGTATATAAGACAAGACGGCAGAAGTTGATTGCCGTTGTTGGACAATATGCATGTATGTGTATGTGTGTATATGTGTAGTATGCGAGAAAAAAATCGAGAAACGAGAAACGCGCGTCTTTCCTAGACGCGTTGTAAAGCTGGATCCAGATTAAGCAAAAGATCGCAAACAAATGTGAATAAACAACTTGCTTCAATGAATGCAAATGCTACATAAAAGCAAGTTGTTGATTCATGTTTATTTGCACTCATTTACTTGATCCACATTCAGCTTGAGATACACGAACAGAAACGAACGCTTTCGACAGAATACAAGAGGAACACATCAGATATCAGAGACTTACTTGACTCCAAGTTTAGTGGCGACTCGCCGCCAAGGGCTGTAGCTTGACACGGTTTTCTTGTGGCTGTTAATTTCCCTTTAATCGTCGTACAATCGATCAGTTTGCACGTGGTTGCACGAGAGGGAATGCACGGGAGAAGGAAAAAGCACATACTGCATTAGGGCAACTTCATTTCGCCTATTAGGCCGTTTTTTCTTCATTTCCATGTTTCTTGCTAATTCTTTTCTTATGCTTTTTGATTTTACACGTCGATACCTATCTTTAACAAATCGTTCCCACACGCAAGAATTTCTGTTCATTAATAAATATACAATCCTTTTTTCTTTTTAAATCGACATAATGTAATTAAAATTTAAAATCAAATGATTCTTGGAGTTACGTCAATGAGTTTGATAACTTTTTATTATCACGCAATTATCGATAGTATCAGTCGCTAGTATTATCTTTGTAGCTTGTGTACTTATATGTAATAATAGCAAACCGAAAGCTAGCTGAGGTAGTATCTGAGCATGGTATATTCTGTATAAAGTAATACGCATAATATAAATGTAAAAAAACAATATTATATCAAGATGTAGCGGCGCGATGCTGAACGCGCTAAAGCTTGCCGTACTATTGATGTTGCTAAACTGCGAAATTAACCAGAAATAATAAGCTTTTGAGCCAGCCAAAGCCTCGGAGTAATAAACAAATGCACAAATTTTATTTGGTTTAAGATTTTCTCCATCTTTTATACTATTTTTTATATGTATTAAATATAAAATTTTTTTAGTTGATAAATTATCAAATCTTCTTTCTTATCTAAATATCTAAATATGAAGTGAGTAAATTCTAATTCATCAATAATTGCCAATTAAATTAAGTAGTGATTTGAGTTATTCATTAATCATTTCGTATAGTCAAAAAAAGTTCGTTATAAACTCCGAGTTTCAGCCCAGCCATGCTATTTGCGTGCGAATCTTGAACCACAGATACGCAGATCCAATGCAAAAAAAAATGTATAATCTTTATCGATATAAGTTTATTACCTTCCACTCCCGGATGAGGTTGGTAGTGGTAGCGACGTCGTAGAACCCCGTTTGTTGATGCTGCTGTTACTCGAGATGGAAACGTTGGATAAAGACTTTGTTGCGAATTTGCCAGAGTGATGCTTAGATTTGATGCATTCCAACACTACTTGATCCTTACATCCCTGATTTTGATGAACCGACGTTCCGCAATCTGATTTTATAAAAATTAAATAAAATATAATTTTAAAAAAGTTAATTATAACATTTATGGCAGTTGTGAGTTATTTAATTTAATATAACGATTTTCTTACTGTCACAATGAAGGAGAGGTTTATTCGTCGAATGTTTCATACAAACATCACATAAGCTTCCCTGAGTTCCTACTGTCATCGTTACCCACAGATGCTGTTGACTAGTCTTCTTTCCGCTTTTATCCTGAAATAAGATTTCAGCATGGTTCATTGGAAATGTTCTTTATCAGATAATATCAGATAATCTTTATCAAATAATCTTTTTTTTTTAGACTTACCTTCTTTTTGCGGAAGAAAATAGAACCGCGCTTTCTTCTTGTCTTTTCGGAATGATGATCATCATATGCAGTACTACTGAAAAATTAATAAATAAATAAATAAATAAATAAATAAATAAATAAATATATATATATATATATATATATATATATAAACTAACGTTGTTCGATTTACAATCTAAAATAGATATTTTAAATTGCATTGTAGATGATTAGCAATGCAATTATAGAAGCATTTTGATCTGATCATAGTTTATTGTGAGATAAAGGTGTACGTTCTGGTGTATTTCTGTATGCAGAGCTACATGTTTTAAAATGTGTTGCATGCACAATCACGTGACATAGTAATTTTCGTAGTTATATATTTCGATTTAATTTTTATGTTTAATGAGTCTTAAGTGACATTAAACTGCCTATACATATTTTAATTAATATCTAAAGAGAAATGGGTTATTTCAAATAAATAAATCCATCTTTGGTTTGCAGTTGTAATGTAACTACAGACTATTTTTGGTTACAAAATCAATCGATTGATAAACCAGTACAAACCATTCCCATCAGAGACGTTAAAAGGTTTTTGAAGTATCATAAATAATTCGAAATATTAAATATGAAGAACTTAAATATGAAAAACTTAATCAGAGTACTCACTCAGTCAAAAGCTCGTCAAGGGATATCTGGACATTCGGAGTTCCCTCTCTATCTTCATGGAATTCGTGGCTGTGTGATGTATGAAGATCTTCGGTTTCTGTCTCACTCCCGCTACCCTTTTCGTTTCTTTCATGACGGCTGTTTCATGCAGGATTGTAGCAAATTTTCAAATACAAACACAAACTAAGCAACTATCGTGTATAATGAATAATTGTAGTTCAGATATTCTCAGATGATTCGATGCACATCGATAATATTTGAAATAATAAACTGCTCGCGATTAGAAAAACAGTTATATTGGCATAAGTAATCGATAAAATGTATATAAAATTAAGCTTTTAAATCAATAGTAGATATACACTTATTATTACTACTTTTGTCCCATATAAAATAAAAGACGCAAGATATTAATTATACTCGTCATCAATAATTAATAATGTAACACATCACAATATTCTTTGGGCAAAATATGTATCAAATTATATGAATGGCTATTATAAGATTATTATTTTAATATGACTTTTTCTTTCTATTGTACATTTTATATGACTTGCAATACAATAATACGCGAGCAGTCATAATATAAGTTAAAAGATCTACTTAATGTAGAATTTCAGGCATCTATAAATATAAATATCTCTGAGATTTATTCTACTACTTATAAGTGTTCATGCATGAGTACATCTGCGTCTGCATTTTCAAAATAAGTTTCTACTTGTGCGAAAAGATTGAAAAATCGACAAGATATAAATATATACGCGTGAAAGTATACATGCATGGGTGTTTACGCACACATGAATGTACACGGCATAATATGTGTGTGTGTGTGTGTGTGTGTGTGTGTGTGTGTGTGTGTGTGTGTGTGTGTGTGTGTGTGTGTATAGCTTTTTGTGTGCTAATTAATAATAAGATCGCAAGCTAGATAACAATTATTTGAAAGTGGCGTTTCTATATAAAAGACAATAGAAAATAATTATCTATTTTCTTCATTATCGATCTAGCTATGTGATCTCCATTCATGATTCGTAATGGACTTACGCTGCAAGTGAAGGTGTTGTCCGAGTTCCGGTTTCAGTTAAATGTGCGTGAACTTGCGGTGTAACAATCGAGGGTGTTGATATAGATTTCTGAAGAGGTAAACGCGAACAAGTCAGTCCTGGCATTAAACTGCTACTTTCTGCTAATCTCTGACTACTCCTTTTTGTGACTATCTTCTGATATTCGTTCTGTCAAAGAAAAATTTGCTATGTAGTAATTCTTTGTTCCCGCGTGCGTCGAAAAGAGAAATCATCTTTCGAAGAATCTCGAAAATTACCTGTACAAGATCAGCTTCGTTCAATGAGTGCGTGCTCGTTTGCGACCTGCATGCTCGATTGCTTACGCCTACAGGTCCGGTACATGATTTTCCATCTAATTCTATCTCGTTTTCGCTGTCTAGGCTACTTAAACTAATGCTGCGTTGTCGCTGAAATGAGTAAATGAGTACATCGTGATTGCGTGTTAAGCAGTATTTAGCGATGGCTTCGGTAAGAAGTGCAAGACAACAAAACAACCAAAATCATGCTACCATCGTAAGGCGAAAAGAAGAAAAAAAAAAGTGTGATAATGATCGAGCATCTGAGACTGATATAATTTCGACGAGTTCAGATTTCGATGTACAGAGAAGAGATGTACAGATTTCGATGTACCAAGAAGAGATAATTTCTATATTCTTAATAATGGGAATACAACAATATTTTTGACGAGCATTAAAATTCACAGCATGAAATTGAATCGTGCCCTAGTTTTAATAAATAACGGATAATATTAACCATATTTTGGGCCTGCAGATGATTTTGTCCGGAGGAATATCGACGTCGGCCGTGTCGGTTCTCCTCTAGATCTCCCAGATCTCCAGTCCAGCTGCGTCTTCTATCTATACCTTGCGCTTGTTGCGAGCGGGAATGACCACCCGCTGAGGGGAAATGCGTTGGGGAGCTGTTTGTGGAGCAATTACCGAGGACAAGATCCGGATCAGAACCGGTGTCGTGGTGATGATGATTACCGGATCGAGATGCGAGCTCAGCCGAAGCCAGTGGACATAGGGATGGGCAGGAGGAGGTCAATCTTTGTGGGGCGTTGTTGGAGGCGCGAATATGATATCCTAAAGTGCCTAATGTCAAGTCTCGCATACGCTGGATGCAGTCGTGTATTTCGTGTAGTTGCTGTAAATTCTCCTCTGCAAGAAGAATATTTAAAGAATTGAATGTTTATTAATGTTTTAACTTTTTCTAATACAAAAAGATAAATATAGTAGGCTAATGAGAATCAGCAAACGACGCAATTATTTAGTGAACAATCAATAATCAGATCATTGGATTGATGTCTTCTTATTTTGAACGTTTCGACTCTCTTTGGAGTCCTCCTCAGCAAGAATGATACAAGTAATTAGCTTACATGTCCATAATGCCTAAGTCACTCGCAAATTGACAAAGATGCAGCGTTGTTAATCTGACATTTTTTTTAAAAACAAATCTTATTAAAATGATATATGTGTAAACAATTCAAATGACTTACCATCACGGAACATAAAGCATTGTATTGAAGCTTTGTTAAATATATTAAAACTTAAAAAGAGTTGAAACGTTCAAAATAAAGAAAACATCAATCTAATATCTGATTATTGATTGTTTACTAAATAATTGTCGTTTGTTGCTAACTCTCATTAGCCTACTATATTTATTTTTTTGTATTGTTTAAAATTCGAGAGTCTCCTAATATAATTATTGTTAATATAATTATTGTTATTTTTTTCTCTTATGTTTTAACTTTTATAATTTTGACGTTCTTTTAAATTTTATGAACATACGTCTTGATATTTATATTTATATTCTCTTATATAAATTTGAATATTGTGTGAATCATCATGCATTAGAAAATAAAATAAGAACTATATATAAAGTGGTATCTTCAATCTTCAAATTCAATTACGTGAAATAAAAGCCAATTACCTAGGACCGGATAATTCTTGACCACACCGGGCGAATGCGGTGTAACGCTAATGATGGGCACTAGAGGATTAGGCTGGGCTTGTATAATATTAGTGCCGAGTGCGAGTAACGGGTGTTGCTGCTGTTGTTGCTGCTGCTGCTGCTGCTGCTGTTGGTGATGGTGCTGTTGTTCATCGCCGCCCTCAGACATGGTGATCGGCGCTTTATCGGTATTGTCTTTGGTGCTGTAGCCGGTATCCGTAATTATGCCGCCGTGCAAACTCAGGCCGCGTAAATCCCCATTAATGATAGGCAGCACGCGATCGCAGTCGGAGTGCGATGAGCCAAGGTAATCGGTTATTACATCCTCCTCGCTATCCTCACCGCTGTTCGGACACTCGTCTATCAACATGTTATACAATCGTTGCGTCTGTGTTATAATAATTATTGACAAATCGAACATCGGCATCGTCATTATCATCGCTTCATTCCTAGCATAGATTCCAAGAAACATCTTAAAAATAAGCCTAAAAGTCTAAGGGCATTCTCAGAATGTCTTTTGGATAAAGTATGTATATGTGTGAGTTCCTTCATTAATTATATAACGTCATGCTACAAGCAGAATCCTGCATTATCAAATATCTTGCTCTATTTAAATTATAGCCAATGTATGCGACGAGAGATGAGAGACAGAAAGTGACATTTTTCGTAGTTTAATAACAAAAACTAACAGTGATGGGGAGATACAGGTAAAGAAGTTTACTGGCGGTGTCCTCACGCGGCGTATACTATATACATACTACAGAAAGTCGAGAGTCGGAGTCGGAGGGAGTTCGGAAGCGCGATACCGGAAAACCGATACCGAAACGTCCTCCTCGCGCCGCCTCTCTATTGACTCGCGGGACTGGGAACAAACGGCGACTCCGTGACAATCACACCAGCCCCCGGCCTCATCTCGGATTCCACTCCGCTCTCGAAATACCGCATAAAGGCATATTCAATGGAAATTAGGTCAGATTGTGTTGTCCGCCGGCAATAATTCGCATCTGCGTTTTCTTAAGTATACGAATGGGATAACGTAACGGCATCCAGAAGAAGGACTATCTTGATTCCTACAATGTATCCGTTGAGACGAATTCTCCGACTGATAACATCGTCAACTACGTTAAGGTCAAACCGGATTCCGAATCGGGCACTACGAACGCAAGTTGAATTTTAAGGATCTCATGATCTCACAGCGACGCTTGGAAACGAAAGTCGAAGCGGACGAAGGATGACAAAAAATCTTTTCTCGTGTGTCAGACAATTCTCTAGATCGAATAGTATGCGATCGCGGCTAAAATATTCGTGAGAAACTAAACCGGAGAATCGTAACTCCATATGTAATGTTGCGTTGTGGTAAAGCACTAAGGTTATTAACTGATCCGACTGAGCTGTGCTACCATGATTCTCAATCCTGACGTGAGCAGGATCCATGCTGTAATTTCTGTGACGTTAATTATTGTGCTGATGTCTTTTACATGCGACCGATACGTCGCGATCGTCCGTGTTGAATTTCTCACGAATCTAATCGAGACATCATCACGCAGCTCGTGTGATTTAATCCAATTTGAGTTTTTCTTCTTCGCGATGAATTTATCATCGTCCTTGGCGAATGGGACGGGCGCGAGAAGCGCACGAAATAGCGTACCGTGGCCGAGCACTTTTCCGGGTAGAAAGGGGCTGACAGACTGTTGCTTTTCCCTCTGTGTAGCTCCCGGAGCGAGAATTGATCCAGTGGTCCGCGCGCATCACTCCGCTGCCTCCGCTACACCCCCGCGACCCTGTAACCCGTCGCCATCACCACCGCCAACCTTCAACTCACTTTTCCTCCACCACCGCTATTACCACCACCGCCGCGCCGCTCGCGCCGTCAACATCAGCACTGTGTGTTTGTTAGATTTGTATCTTTCCACCCTGAGCATGTCACCAAGTGGCTCGATATCTCTAGCTACCAGCTACCTCCAGATATACTCCAGATATACAGATATACCCACACAACTTTTCACACGTTTCCGTAGATAATCTTCTATTCTCGCATAATTTTTCTGGCCGTCTTCTCTTTTGAGAACTGTTGAGAATTTAAACCGAGTGTCTTTATAAGCAACATACATGACATTGATAATTTCATCAGTATTGCTATAATTTTGATTTAAATTGATTTCTAACTTTCTAAAAATGAAGCTAGAAAGGGATGAAAAACTATGATAATTAAGTGAAAATCATGATGAATTAAATTAAGCGAATTATATACATAATA
>Ga0157363_1004267_pt1 | contig 13134 bp, 4 predicted proteins | sample AttsexASBM1_FD_111477 | JGI IMG/M metagenome (GOLD analysis project Ga0157363, IMG submission 111477) | Fungus gardens microbial communities from leaf cutter ant in Ribeirão Preto, State of São Paulo, Brazil - Atta sexdens ASBM1 | ecosystem: Host-associated > Fungi > Mycelium > Unclassified ...
AAATAGATAAAACTTGAGAAATGCCTTAGCAAATATCTGAAAAATTCTTTCTTATTAATATTAATATTCTTATAATTTTGAAGTATTATCCAATGTATTGTATTATAACAATTATTATTTCAATTCAGTCGTTTATTCATATGTATTTGAAAGTTAACAATGATGAATCATATGTTTTTTTATATGCAAAATCAACTCGACAAGATACTTACTTATCTTTCGTTTCGGTCGATAAATCGAAAATATAAGAAACATGCAAACTGATCTGAATTCCAGGACTCAAAGTTCTACTTACGTTCACTTTACGCTCTTTCTTTTTTCTCTTCTTTCTGAATCTTGTTCCTTATCGATCTTGCAATGGCATACTTTTAATTCCGATCTATAACATAAACATAAAGAAATATAGGTATTACGTATGATAATAATATGGCATGATTAAATATATCACTTTATGCGATTTTTGTATATCAAATAAAATTTCAATTAGTTTGTGAAATATATAATATTAAAAAGTGAAAGATATTTGGGTACACTATTAGATATCTACACTATTAGATATCAAAGGAATAATAGTAATCCAATTCCCTAGCTTAAATAACAATGTTATTTTTAATTTTCACGTATGTCAAAATGTAAATTAATCCATTTCTGTGATTAGTTTCAAAGAACATTATTCGTATGCATTTAGTAAATAAATTAAATTTAGTCAAATTTAATACATTTTCTTTAATTGTTTACTTACATTGTTTTAGCTAAATTAATGATATATTGAGTAACAGCAGTGGCAATCTATAGAAATGATTAAAAATAACTTAATTTGGGTATAATTTGACGTTATGAATTTAACTGTGTATTTTTTTATTAAAGAAAAGTTGTTTTTCTAATTGTAATATTTTTATAATATCTTATCTCATTTATACAACGTATAAACATAACATGGAGATACCCTATGGAGTTAATGAAAGTTGACATATTAGCATGGAAAATTGTATGGCGTGTTCGATCATACATCTCGTTTATTCTGTAAAAGAAATATTACGTATGATGTGTGTGACTTTCATAATAACTGCATAATGAACGACATACATTACGATACGTATTACGATATTATTCCAAGATGCATGTTGCGATGCACCGGTTGCAACCGGTTGTAATCGCCCTGCATAGACATCATATACTTCGCACCGTTTCTTTTTTTTAACGGTGCGCAGAATACTCGTAAAATTCTCGCCTTGACCTACAATATCAGATTTAAATAACTAGCAAAATATAATTAACGAAGAACGATATAACGCTACCATTAAGGTGTAACTTTAAGATTTACAACGACAATAATTTGTAACGTCACTCTGTTATCAAGACAATGTTGCACAAAAATCTTGTATAATAATTCTTTGTAATATTGCAGTCTTCTTAACGAATCGCTGCGAACTTAATATTAATCTCACCAGTATTTGGCTACATCAATTGTGTATATTAATGAGAGATCTTAGTATAAACGCGTTGCATTTGCACATATGAGTGACAGAGTAAGAATAATTTGTCTTATATAGAAAGAACATAAAAAGAAAATTTTCTAATAATTTTATAATACTTTGCATGGTTTTGTGGACATTAATTTTACGTTAATCACTGACGACTTATGACAGATTATACCGGTAGTTGGCCAGAGATTGCAATTTCAATATTTCATAATGCGTATTCAATCGGCAGCCCTTGACATATTTAACTGCATCCGTCCTATTATTATATACTTCACTTCGGCAAAAAGTTCAGTCATTTCGAGTAAGCATTTCAGGAACAAAGCATGAATACATTGAAATATACATTTTTTAGTTCATCTAATTTTCAGAATTTAACTTTTGAAATGGATGAAATGGAATAAATATATAGCAAGATCTGGCAAAACCGTGATAATAAATAAATAAATTATAATAAACATTGATATAAATTCAAACTGAAATAAACTCTTCCAATAAACTCGGTTATAAAAATGTCTATAGATAATATCACTATAGAAATACTTATTTAATTAAATACATCCAAGATTGATATTTAAGACTTAAAATATCTAAGAATTTAACTACAAGGAAAAAATATTACAGTACACTGTCTCTCTCTCTCTCTCTCTCTCTCTCTCTCTCATTAGGGAGCGAGAAAGAGTTCAATCCATGGGTCACATACGCATGTACGAGCACGAATTACCGTTCGCCGATGGGCGCCGGATTGGCCGCTTGTGGCGAACGACGGGCCGACTGCCCGAGAGGTTGATGTCCGAACTCCGCGCCAACATTCCGACTCCTCTCGTTCCTTCCTGGTGGTCAGGTCCGCGACTGGTTCCGCGCACGGAATGGACACGGTCTCCGACCGAGAACGTTATCCGTGAAACGCCAAAAAAAGACTTTTCTTCACTTGCTCATCGCGATCCTGGAAAAGCTTTATCACTTTCGTTAACGAGTCACTATTGTGAAATCGACCCATGTCTTTTGGATATATACAGTAAATCACAGTATTTTATAGATTTCTCTCGTCACGTTAAATACTTGTGACATATATTTAAAGAACTCACTTTGAATTTTAATTACACTGTGTTTATATAATTACACTGTTAAAAATAAAATGTTAATTGTACTTTAAAACGTATAGTGGACTTTTTAGGATATGCAGAAAATATTAAAATTAGCATTTTATTTATAATAATGTAATAAACGTATTAAAAAATTTTATATCATTTAATATAAGTATGTTAGATTAGAAAAAAATTTTTAATTATAATTTGAAAAGATATTTTATCATATTTTTAGATTACATAATTATTAATCGGTAACTGAAGTTTACAACACTTATATAAAAAAAAACGGTTACAACACTTATATAAAAAAAAAATATTTCTTCAAGAGAGATTTGGGTGTTTCTCTTATAACATCATAAGTTTGATTTATATACTTGTCGCTCATCAGCTGTTATTACTTTTTCTTGTATAACATCTATTTGTATATCTCCACGACAATGGTTCTCCCGAAGCATAATGTGAACCAGCAAATGGCGAAACGGGGCCATAGAATGGCATAATAATAGCGATGCAACGGCACATTCGCGTCATCTGCTCAGCTATTAATAAACTCAAGAGAGGACCATCTATTTCGGAAACGATATGTCCGGGTCTGTTCGAATTTGGAACCAGCGTTATTAAAAATATAATAACCGTTGAAGCACCTCAATACATAAATTATCAGATTATCATTACTTTCAATCCGATAAAATTACTTTTTGACAGAGCAAGTTGAATCTTTTTAAAAAATCATCTTGCGTAGGATACATGAATGTAGTTCTAATTTCAAAACCAGAATTCTAGTTCTTCTCTATAATGCTATCTATGTATGTCATCTGTATTAATTAACATCACTATCGTGGTAGTAATATATCAATTAGAATCTTACACATATCTACCACATTCGAACGTATCAGTAATAAGATAGCTGTAATTGATTCTTCGTTCTAATGCTTGATTATTGCGAGTACCTACCTATTTTCGTTTGCCGAAAGTAAATATAAAAGAATTAAAAGAAAGACTTCGTTACCCTCATGTCGTTACAATATTTTATTTTTCCTTTTGTCATGTTAAGATGTTCAAACACAAGATTAAATTTCCAAGATATTTAGACTGATTAGATATTTCTGACACGATTCTAACATGCAAAAAGAAAAAAATATCGTCTTTTGAAATGAAAAGGTACGTCTTTTTCAAGAAAATTGGCTTCGCCTGTTCTTATTGTGTGAAATAGTACACAGCGTGTACCTACATACAGCTTGTCGTGTCGAACACTTGGAAAATTGAGTATAAAGACAAGAATAGAAATTCGCGCGGTCGCGTCGGAAAGGCGGCTTAGAATTTTAAGTAAATTCTCTCGGGATGCGCGACGTAAGAGTCGAACTAGTCACGACAAGGAATCTTTCGTGTTCCCGTTAGGCGCGTTACCTATCGCACGAGAGAAAGTTTTCCTATTTATACAGAAAACGCCGGAAGCAGCGAGTAGATAATTGGTTGTCGAGAAAAATCAGGCGCAATTGGCGGGTGCTGATAGTTCGTTCTGATCGAGCGAAATCATTAAGAATTTCATAATAATTTAATGTTTATGCGCGTTTATTATATAATAAAGTTTATAGTTAAGAAACTGGTAATGCTTGATATACACAAAAATACGTACAAGTATTTCGAAGTTTACATATTCGCCAATAAGTTCATCACAAGTAGCAAATCAAATTTCATTCAAAATATTTCTTGATAAGAATTTAATAGTTAATTTAAAATTTTAAGATTTTCAATTAAAACAAATTCGATTTGTTTATTGTATAAAATCGCTTTTTCGATCAATTTATAATATATTCTTTATAATATATTCTTAAAAAAAATTTTTTTGAGTACGTAATAATGAGTTTTCCTTTTTGTAATAAGTATATCAGTATCAAGAAAATTTCTTTATTAAATTCTAATTTTTTGTTAAGATGACTCTTTATATTTAAAAGAAAGAGAGTATATAAAGATTATGCATTTCGCGAATTTCCTCCGTCCAGATCCATTCTTGGAACGTGAACGTTTTGTGATATTGTGTCAGGCTACTCCTCGCTCTGATGAAGTGGACTACAAAATTCACGAAACGTTGGCATTCCAAGAACGAATCTGGACACGGAGGAAATCCGCGAAACGCATAATATATAATTTATATAGAAAGCATTCGTGGAAGCTTCAAGAATATTCAGAAAGAGAGTATATTGAGTAATTGTTCTTAGCGATAGAATGATATTCTTCTGTGTGTAGGATTTATAATTCTAATTTAAAGAAATTTTTAGAATATAATAGGTTTTTTTTTTTTTAACAATTACGCTATTGATAGAGTTTGTATTGTATTTCATTTTCGCACAATTGCAAGTCGTGTATGAATTGTATTAATAATGTACGCAAGTTGGCTATACGCGTGTAAATGAGTTCAGTGTCTTCGTTCTCACCTGTTACAAGATATCGAACGGGGACTATGTTAACCGAATAACGGTACGAAGGCGCATTATAGAATCGTGACAAAAATCGTGTCTCATGCCTCGGATTGGTAAAAACATCGGAGAGTCTTGTCTTACCGATCGGCAGTAGGCCTTATATGATGTTTAACGTCTATCAATATCCTATTAATCAGAACCGTTGTATTAATCTCGAGGCTTATGAAGATTGCAATAGAGTCCAATTTCACACGCAAGATATATGATTTTCGCTGAATTTAAATGAGTACATATGGAGGAAAAATATATGTAAATTTCGCTTGAACTAAATTAAACTTGAAAACAATTAGTATATTGATTTATGTGTATCTTAGAGGTATGCATATTTTTGTGAGATAACACAAGTTTCGCGTTCTTTCATAAAATAAAAATATTTCGTGAAACAAGTATCGCGATGCGTAACGGTACTCCGATATACCGTATAACCAATAGAACGTGGTATATCTGCTTGTGTCTGCTGCGTCTGCAAGTGCAACTTGCGGGTCGAAATTTTTCGTGGCGTCGCGTTCGCCGTGACTCACTCTGATAATATTATTTTTGTTGCTCCGCTAATACATGGAATATACTCGCTCGAAGTTTATCTCACAATGAGAACATGCTCTCTATCAGTCGATGATTCACATCATATTAAATATCGAAAACAATAGACATTTTAATATGACGCTCTAATCTCTCTTCTCTTTGTTTGTACAGAGAAAAATGATTGAATAACTGTTATAAAATTAATTAAAACTATTCTGACTATTTTTGCCAAACATTTGACAAACTTTACTTGCCTGAAAGTAAAAATATCGAAGGTGTAAAAAAAAGATTGTAATATATTACAATTATAGTAATCCATTCAAGTGATTATTCTTACTGGAAAGTATAAATTATACTAATTATTTTCAAGATTGTAAGCATAAACAACTCTCTCTCAAAACTTTACACACTTGTATTTTTTAGTAAAGTAAATTTTATCAGCACTAAGACAAAAATACTCGTTGACAAAGTAAATTCTATCATCTATGGCAATTTATAGATTTACTTTAAAAAATGTAAAAGTACTTTACAATATTGGCTATTATTCATCAATCGCTGATGAGAAAAGTAAAATAAATTTTACATAAGCTAATGCCAATCCTTAAATGGACTTGCTAATTCCATAAAATTCACTAGAATTCTAGTGCATATTACTTTACATTTTTCTCCGTGAATACTATATAGAGTGTATGTGATTACTTGACACATCCGGTAATTTAAACGTTAGTTATTTAAACTTCGAGACGAGACAATTTATCAAGATAGATACGATAATGTTTAATCCTAGTTTTCTACGTTAAATTTCTTAGATAATGTACATGTGGTGTAACCCCTTTCATTTACAGTGAAATCGCTGCTATCTTAATTTTATAGAGCGAGATAGAAATCGTAGCAGTACCTTTAAAGTTGCGACGAGTAAATTATATAGGTAGACAAGATGATCTTGACCTGAAAGTGCACGAGTTAATAGGATTAATCTCTCACTCTCTTGAACGACCGGACTCAAGTCTTATAAACTTGTCGCCATTCAATTCGTATTAAAATTTTGTTTTGTACCTCACTAATTGTGTATAATTGGTGTAATTGTAATAAAACGTATATTATTATTTATATTATTTAAGATCAGCAAAATTGATGTTTGCAGTTTTCTAGTTCTGCAATTTGTACTTCTACGCAAAATATAATTTTCCTGTGGTCGTTTTATTAGAATAAAAGCTATATATCAGATGATAAATAACATCGTTACAGCGGGTTAACCGCCTTCAATAACGCCATAGAAACGCCGGTTGAAAGAATTAATCTAAACGTTTGTGCCTCTGATAACAAGCGAAATATCGGACGGATGCAACACATGTCTTTTATTAGCTGCTCTCTTTGTCAAATAAAGGTAATTAAAGTGGGAATTCCATAATTAATGTTGCAGCTGTGATGCCATCTCTAGTGTATATAATATCAACATCTTTTTATACCGTTGATAGACCGATGTAGGCAATAAATTGTTTCTTGCAATAAATATTTGAGTTCGTGAAGACTTAAATATGATACTTATCGTGCCATATCTCCATTTCTTTACCTATCACTTTTAGGAATGGTTTCATTATGAATCATATATTATGTGACAATTCTTTTATCGACAAATCAATTAATAGAAAGAAGATATTGTTGTATCTTCACGGTCAGTGATAATCGAAATTGATGTTCCTTCTCGGAGAAGACATTAATCTTGGCATTTAATCCAATTTTAATCCAATTTGGTAAGTTAGAAATTAGTTTCAAAGATTCAAAGAAAATTAATTATTTTATTGGTCTCGCCCTGAAAGTGGATTTATCTCGCGTGATACTTCAATACGTTATACGTTAACCATTTGCAATTTGCAAATTTGCGATAATGCCCATTCGAGGTCATGCTAGACGACGGAAGGTTGAAGTGGCGAGGGCTTGAACTAGTTCGACGTGTGTCGTTCCGACTCGTTGACGTTACAAGAGTCGTACCGCGTGTAACCGACGCGATTAATTCCCGGGAAACTAGAGAACGGAAATTACTAGATGATACAAAGCGACGTGCGATCTCCACCTCTTGTTTCCCCCGGGATGGGACGAGAAGAGCGGAACGATCTACATGTATTGCAGAAGGTCGGCGTAGCTCTCGCCTCTGCGGACGCGGACAGATCACCGACTAGGCTTCGCGAACAGTCAGTCGGCGATAGAGGTGGTAGTTACGCAATGACCGACTCGCGATTTCCATCACGGACGTTCCAGCCTTTGATTCTGGCCCAGCCCAAGAGAGGTGGTCGACATGGGCGCCGGCAGCATCTTATTTTCTCTCTCACGTTCCACTCTAATTCCTCATATTTAAAATATCAAGTTGCTGTTATCGTTTCAAAAAGAAAAGGGATAAAGAGAACTGAGTTAAGTATTTATATACAAAAAAATAGCTTTCTATCGCTAAGAAAAGTGATTATTTAATTTATTTTCTTCCTTTCAAGTAACGGTCTTTAAAAAGAACTTTTTCGTAATTTATTTTTAAAATATACTTATTATAAATTAAATAACTTATTTTAGAAAAAATTATTATTTAAAATTATATACTTAAAACAAGAAATTATTTTCTTTTGAAAGATATTATAAAATTGATCGAAGCGACTTTATATAAGAAATAAATTCAATTTATATAAATTTATATAAAGATTTTACAAATTTGATTTTATTCTTGAGACTTCCACGGATGCTTTCTATATAAAGATTTTGCGTTTCGCGGGTTTCCTCCGTGTCCAGATCCATTCTTGCAATACCAACGTTTCGTGAATCTTGCAGTCCACTTCATCAGGAAACCCGCGAAACGCAAAATCTTTATATAGAAAGCATCCGTGGAAGTCTCAAGAATAAAATCAAAATTTATCTTAATTTAATAATCTTGATTGAAGTAAAATAAATTTATTAGGATTCGGAATATATTTTGAATAAACTTGATTATCTATCATAAGTGGTAAGCTTATATGGATATATGAACTTTTGAAATATTTAAAACAAGTAATTATTACTTGCATACAATAAGTATTTTTCTAAGTGTTGACTTTAATATACAAAGTAAATTCATTCAATTGTGAACTTACAAAAATTTATAACACACAGTATGTCCTGAACAGTATGTTTTATGAATGTTCGCTATTTTCCTGATTAACTATTTAATTACTTTATTTTTCTGATTAAATATTGTCTAGATTAAATATTTAATGACTTTTTTGATAAAATTAAATAAATTACATTCATAATGTGAAAATATCTTGAATCTATAATAAACTAATCTTTCAATAAGTTTTCAATTGTAAAATAATGTTTCCATGTATTTTATGTGCAATTTCTAATCTCAAGTACTTAATTACTTTTCAAATTAGCGATAACGAAAGTCCTTTTTTTAGATTTAATAAAGTAACCTAATTTTAAACAGATTAAATATAAAATAAAATACTTCTATGGATACGATATGATCTTAGATCTAATTCATCTGAGATATATATAATTTCTCTTTCCTTTTTGTTACATATCACATTTTATATAGCAATATCATGATTCAATTCGGCATTTAAAGATTAATGCAATTTCCGTGAGTTTCCTGATCACAAATATCTCCTTTAGGTAATTTCCCGAAGGAGCAACTTCTTTTCCGCCATTGAAGCTCGAGATACAGGTGCCACAGAGCTAAATGAAAATCGAACTCGACGTATGGCATTCCCGGCGTGAAATTTCTCCGCGGTCGATAGCTATTGTTACATCATTCGCATCCTTTCACAACGTTGCGCCTTATTGCCGATAACAATGGCAGTGGGGTACGGAGGGGCTCTGATAGATTTCTTTATTAACTTCGCAAGAGAGATCGAGAAAGTAACATAAAAATATAAATCATTTCGATGCACTCGACAAAATTGATAATCTGCACTGAAAAAAAATTTAGTCAATTTTAATAAATGTTTAGTTGAATACTGCCAACTAAATATTTATTAAATGTAAAGATATATTTATTTTGATGAAAGAAATTAATTTGATTTAACAATTTTCAAATCATTTTTTTTATTAAACAAATATTTACTTACTGTAAGTAAATGTTCAGTTGGCAGTATTGAACTAAATATTTATTAAAATTAACTATATTTTTTCTCAGTGTGTTTATTATTATTTTTATTTGTATTTATTAGTACTTTTCTGTTTTGAACGACTTCATAAGATGTAGGATATATGTGCCTATTATTATTCATCTTATAAATAAATTCACGATGCACATGATATTATGCATTCGATAAAATTGATAATCTGTTTATTATTTTTACTGGTATTAGTACTTTTCTGTTTAGAATGACTATCCATCTCATAAATAAATTCATGATATACATGATATTCATGATTTTACGTACATGAAATATTTTATTACTTGAAATAAGTATGCATTACTGAAGATTCTTTAACGTTGACGTATATTAATGTACATAACATCCGTGTGATAATATTAATTAAAGTTTAAATAACAGGTGCGGTATAAGACCGAGCACAATTATCACAGATCTTCCACACGATGCGATGATAATGCAAGCGGTGTTTATCGTTTCGTGACGAGCGCGGTTCAAAGGCCTCATTTACGATAGCCATACATACATTTACCGTATTGTTATAGTCAACCGAGATATATACATTCAAATGTACTCGTGGTCTTAACGAGTATGGAGATTTTATTTGTAAATCAAAACTTCTCCTCAACAAAAATACCGATAGATAAATAATCTTAATTAGAAGCAAGAATTATTTTAATAAAAGTTCGAGGATTCTTGAAATATATTTAATATCAAAATTTAGATCTTAATTTCTTAATAGTCATATTTATAACTACATCACTAGAAAATTATATTAGTGTTTTAATATCTGATACAGTTGGAATGTTTTATTCAAAAAGAAATGGAAAGAATGATTTTATTGGAGTATCCAAAAACTTAGCTAGATACAGATATAAAGATAATTTTGATAGACTATGAAAATTTTTAGGACACTCAAACTAATTGCTAGATTGTCAACATTTTTTGATCGATATTTAAAATTTTGAATACTTAGCAACATCTCTCCGTGTAATAGCTAACGCTATTAAAATAAATACATTTTAAATGAAAAAGATGATTGACGTTTACATTAAAAAATTATGTTTCCGAAGTTATTTTCAATAGTCGAATTTTGCTCACACTAAAAAGTTTAAGAAAGAAAAATTGAACACTTATATGAAAAATAAAGATACTTTGTATCTACTTAAGGTATCTCCAGATGATACGGTCAATGTATGTCAGATTGTCAAATATTAAACACATACAGACATATGACATGCATAATTATTCATGAATATAAATCAATTTAGTGAATGTGTGCAAAGTTAGCTTATGCTGGCCAAATCGTCTGGAGGCAGCTTTATGCTGCAGCGCTAACATTTGTGGGAAGAGTTCACGCAAAATTCACATACGCGAACTTCATACCGAGCTTTATTCAATTCAGAAAGCTTTCCGATTAGATGAATATGCAATGATTCAATAAATCACGAGCACGTTTTGATTTTATATGTCGTTATTCATTCACGATTGACGCACGATATTGACTTTATGTACCGTTATTCATTCATGGGAATATTGTCTAAAGCTTTTGCTCTTTTATATGTTTTTACAATTTTTTGTATAAATGTAAATTATAGCACTTATAAAGATATTTCTCCATTATTATTGCTATTGTATATTATAATTTTTACAAATTATATTAATTTCATTCACTTTGGATCGATATACGTACATTATATCAGAAGACTAATGAAGACGAACGACTCAAAAATTGAATACGCATTGTTTTCTCGTTGTAGTTTCTTCAGAATCTGGGCAAGGTTGATCGAACCGCGGACGATATATTCGACGAGCATCTGCAGAACTTCACAAGGCAGCAGAACTCCGCCAACAGACTGCAAAAGGAGTTCAACAATTACATCAGGTGTGTTCGAGGTAAGTCTTCCTGCGGGGCAAAACTAACTTGTCTTTTCTTTAAATGGCAATCGTTATTTATTAGACGCGCTTATGTTTATCATGTATTACACACAGTACAAATGTGATATTGTGCGATAAATTAAATGCTTAAGTTTACAGAAATTTAACAGTTAGCTATAGAGAAATTTTTTATGGAGTCTCGAATGTGTGGTAGTAATTACGGTATGGCACTTAAGCACCTTAACTTTTGAATGATTAAGCGTTTAATTATCTAATCGGCATTTCGAATATATTCGATATTGATTAGAAAGAAATTTTGTAAGCGCTTATTTAACAATATATTCACAGTAATTAGACGAATGTAAAAATTTGTATTACGTAGTTTAAAACTGTACAGCAGGAAAGCGACGATAGCTATTCATCTAGCGAGTCTTGTTAGCTATTAATATCTTAACTATAACTTCTATATTGTAAAAAGTTGTTTGAAGGTTATTTTTTTCAATTATAAATTCTTTAACCAGCGAATGTTCTTTGCGAATGTCTTATTTTGATATGAATTTAATTAACGTAAAATATATTGAGATTTATATAAAAATTCTTGAATTCCTGAAGAGTTTTCCTAGCAATCTTTTCTTTCTGCCGTAACATCCGTAGTATAAAAAGTAAAATTCTTTGCACATTTATAAAAATAACTTATTCGAATTAACAAATCCGTGCAAAACGTGTCATATATATTAAAAAGAAAAAAAAAGACTTGCATCGCCATGACCTGGTTGCTAAGCTCACGTGGAGGCTGAATTATTTGCTCTGTAATTCTGTACTCTGCCCTCTCTTTTTTGCAGATTGAGATAAATTTGTTTATCGATACGTGTTTAATTCGGCATTGATTTATAGATATGCCTGCAGTTTTACCGTATCCTCTTACCTCTTTTTTTCCTCTACGTACATTACGATATAAAAATTATTTAACTATTGACATCAAAATAAATAAAAATTTTGCTCCATATGAGGATGCGATAAAAAGAATACAAATTATTTGGAATCTTAAACGAAATTATGCAATTAAATATAATTTTGTCATGTAATAAATGCCGAAAAGATTTGTGCTGCATGGAAAGAATGATTTTTCTGGAATATTTAAAAATTTAGTTTAGGATTGTGCGTTTGTACGTAAAATATAATAATCTACATTTTTATGTATACAGTGTAAACTATGTAAATTATGTCATCTATTTAAATAATCTATTCATCGAAGTTTATGTTCTTTGACATTACATTGTACTGCATTTAAGTTTCTATCGCTTGTATATTTTCATTTATATTATATTAAAATAAAAAAAAATTTATATTAATATTAAAATCAGATATATTAATAATAAAGCTTAATTATTTTTGTCTATATTATGTTATCCCATTTATATATTTTACATCGCTCTCTTGTATTGTCCACATGAAAAAAATTTGTATAACCTTAACGTAAACAATACGTAAAAAAAATTACATAATAATATGTAATGTAATCTTGAAATGTACGGCATAACCTGATTTATTATAGTTAGGT
>Ga0157363_1004268_pt1 | contig 13133 bp, 4 predicted proteins | sample AttsexASBM1_FD_111477 | JGI IMG/M metagenome (GOLD analysis project Ga0157363, IMG submission 111477) | Fungus gardens microbial communities from leaf cutter ant in Ribeirão Preto, State of São Paulo, Brazil - Atta sexdens ASBM1 | ecosystem: Host-associated > Fungi > Mycelium > Unclassified ...
ACGTCCGAAAATGGCTTGATGAGTGGTTTGCCTCGAAAGATGAGGAATTTTTTTGGCATGGTATACACAAATTGCCCGAAAGATGGGAAAAATATATAGTTAGCGAGTATTTTGAATAAATTTGTTTTTGCTTCCTAGGAAAAAAAATGTGTTTTTCTGACTAAAAAACAGCGGATTTAAGCTTATATATCTAGCTTATATAGTACCAAATTTAATTTAGTTTAAGTAACCATTGCTCAATAAATCGTTAGTTTATATTAAAGCAATGGTTATATTTGACATTATATAGTTTGACGCTAAAATTAATGCCAAATTGATACTATATAGTTTCAAATTTAATCATTGTTTTAGTAAAATAACGATGTCTATATTGAGTAGGAGCAGTTAAATTAGATTTAAATTAGATTAAATTTGATTCTATATAGATTTAACAGCTGTGGGTGTAGTCTCATCGTGGGAATTATATCTTAACTCATGGCGCAAGATAGTACATATTTATTATATAATATATGATGAATAATATAATATATATAATTAATAAATCTCTCCTCGATTCGTTATTATCGAAAACTATTTTCGAATTCAATTTAATACAAGCCATCGCAATGGCCGTGCTGTAGGGAATTGGTTTCTGTTTTAATAAATATCGCGTCACTAATTCTCCGCTGTCTCTAGGCTCTGTTTCTATAGCGCTCCAAAAAGAATCGCTCGATACGTATCAAGCGTCCACGTACGAGAGCTCCGCGATAAAAAAAAAGTGAGTAGGAGAGGGGAGGGGAACGGAAAATCGCGTATCGGCGAGTCGGGCCGACGACGACAATCGCGAAATCAATTCGCATTATTCGTTTAAAAGTATGTACCGCCTGGTGACGTCAGCGACGATGAGAGAAAGGAGAGGAGGGAGAGAGAGAGAGAGAGAGAGAGAGTAGGCGTGTGTAAAGGGGTGTCGAGCGGAGGCAAGTGGCCCCGTCTGCCTCGTCGATGCTCTCAAACAATCCCCTTTCCACCACCGTCGCGCTCGCTCGTGCCACCACTAGCACACACGGCCACCTCTTCCGTTGGGGGTGCTTTCCACCACCGACCGCTGCCTCCTCTTCCTCCGTCGAGACACCCTCTCTTCCTCCGTTTCGAGCGCGCACCACCCCTTTATAATTCTCCCTGCACCTCCGCCGTTTGCACGTCCCTCGTCGTATCGTCGACAACCCCGTGCGCAACCCCTTTCTCTATCCCTGCTTCTTATGATCGCGAACGCGCGGACTCACGAGCCTCTGCGTTATTTTAGATCGCTCTCAGCGAACACGAGCTAAAAATTTCTGGGTTTCTATAAAAAAAAAAAAGAAAGAAATAAGACAAACTATAGGCCGAAATTATGTAAGCGAGTATAAAAAGCGTAGAAGTTTAATAAGATTTCTTCCCTCTATGGCAACACTTTGATAGTAAAGTTTCCTTTAAAATGCGGTGAAATCCACGTCAGCCATTCTGCACATGATACATAATTTATTGAACAAAGACTCTTTCGTTATAGTGTAAAATGTTAACTTTGCGGATCGTTATAATTTTCTACTTAAAAGTTGGAAACAGTGCATCAGAATATAGGTATCTTCGCTCGAGATATATTCTATATCGTTCAAGTGAAATTGACCTCATGCAAGATTCGCTCGGCTCGACCTTCGATCACGCTGCGCCTTATACACGTATCCATTGGCTCATTAAATTTTACAGACCCGCCGCCGTTGCCGTCGAGCGATGGTCTTTGAATTTTCGAGCAAGTCGATAAGGGCGAGGAGAAATGGCTTCTTACTTTCGATAACACGAATTATCGTCGACACATTCACGTGTCCGTGCATTATTACCGAATGCCCCGCGAGCATTAAATCGCGATGCTCCAAACGGTAGTCGCGCATTACACGTCCGATACACATCGAGCGAGCGGACATGTACTCGCGATAAAGCCGAGCGCGCTCGGCTTGCGGCTACTTTATCAACGGTTTTACGATATTAGATTGTGGCAAAAGGCTCGTCGCTTTTTCATTTAACGTCGTTTTAAATTTGCGATATTAATTTGCGCCATTGATCGTCCCAACAGTGGGTGTCTGGCGCAGGGCGCAACACGTGTAAATATAAATTCGCGGACATCACCCGTTTCTTTTGTAACTTCCGGCGAACGTTTTAATTGCACGTAATACACAAAACAAATGCCAACACGGCTATTTATTACCCTGAGCTATATTTTATATTTTATATATGTTAAAAGTAAAAGACGTGGGAAAAAAAACATTAATATTAATAAAAAAAATAATACGTTACAATCAACGGAACGAAAAAGATGTTTGACTTCAAGAGGAATTAATACACCTGCGGAAAGCCATTATAAGTCAAATCATTAAATACAAACGATATTGATTACCGATTTTTACTATTAAAAGATAATATAAATAAAATTGTATTGAGAAATCTATGATATTGCGCATCACATTATAATATTTCGGAATAATTGACAAATCGTCTTTTGCATCTTTTTGGAATAATACAACAGCCTTCTTTGGTGGTAGAGGATTAGCTTCGGGACAAACGCAATGGGACAATCACATCTCTCGGCTGTATTCACGACGCGATCAGTGGAGGGAGAATTATTGCCTCGCAAAAGCTAACGTAGACGTTGTGCTTTTACATAAATCTTACTGGCTTTCTGTTGTCGTGGATGGCGAGCCGGCATTGGTTAAATGGGAGAAGTTTCGTTTTTAGCGAGCCAATTCGCGACAATCGCGAAGAGGAAGGGGGCTCGTGAAATAGGGATGGATCGGTTGGACGGGTGAGACACGGCAAACAATAAAAGTAAAGGCAATAAGAATTAAAATGTAATATTGCCGATACGCGATAAAGAAATGACTGCACCACGTAGCAACCAATCAGACAGGATAAATGCGGGCGGACATAAACGAGTCTCTGGACTCTCCTAATATGCGGTTTGCATATCGGTATATACTAAGTTAAATAAAATATCGGAGCGCTGAAATGTTGCAAGATAACACAGCTCTGTATTACTCAATTACAATTAAATGGAGATGGCCTTTCCGTAAATCATTTACTGTAAATTGCACTTTTATGTTTGTCGATTATTCCTTATTAAGTGTATATCTTTGATATTTCATATCATCTTGTAACTTTTTAGTGTGTATAATGCTCGTATAATAGTTAAAAAGGGAAAAAAATTTCTCTCAATAATAAACCGTAATAAACAAATGCTAATATAAAAATGTCATGCGATATAAATTACGAATATAAAACTTTATATTTTCTCCTTAATGCAATTTTACTGCATCTCGGCCAAATGAGAATATCTTTGTATTTTAAATCTGGAACGAACGAAATATTAGCTATATAAAAGTTTTGTCTGAGAGAAGGGAATTGCAAAATATCAGAGGTAAAAAATTCACGAATAAAAAGTTTGTAAGAAAGATTTAGATTTTTTTTTAAAGAAATATATTTGTAAGCAGTTGAGAAACTTTATTTCTATTTTTTTTCTTTTTTTATTTAATCCAGAAGGCAAACCTCATCCTTATAGTTTAGTCGAAAAAGTAATTCTGCACTAAAATATCGCAAAGAATAAATTACTCGAAGAGAATATAGCGACTTCGTCCAATGTTGCTTGAGAACGAAAAACCCGTGGATCTCTCTTGCGACCGGATCACTTTGTAAAAATACGTCCGCCGTTGGCGACACCGCCGCCCCCGTTTTGACCGCTCACCGACACTCCCGCGGGATAAATTTACATCCCGAAGTTACGGGTCGACATACAACTAAACGAACGAACGACAACGCATCCAAACGAATCCTCGCTCGATGCGCTGACGTCACATGGCCGGCGAAATTGATTTTTCGACAGCGAAAGGGGGATACGCGGGGAAGGGGGAGGGGGAGAGAGGGCCCTTGCGATCGTCAAAAAGTGCAGATCCTGAATATTTTAATAGACAGCTCTCGGGACGTGCAGTCGATACCGGGGAATATCTATAACGGCCTCGGTATCATGTGCCTTAATTAAAACGCTTACGCGTTATATTTTGCAGATGAAGCTCGACACGGATCGGAAGCGGATGTATATACTGTATACGCAGTGGTGTAACTGAGGGGTCCACGGAACGGTGAGGCTTGAATCATGAGGGATCAGATATAAAAAGGAGACTCCTCGAGTCGACTGGAAAGAGAAAAAGGAAAACAGAAATGTAGAATGCAATAAAGGAATAAATTAACAATTTATTTCAAGAGAGAATAATAATTTATTCTGCTGTAGCATTAAAAATTGCTCTGTGGATATTAATATAATTTCCAAGAGGGAAGAAAAAGAGAGAACGAGGAAAGAAAAGCGAATATGTAAAAAAGAAGTGATAGAAGGAAAGGGGAGAAAAGGAAGGAAACAAGATAGGGAATGAAGAATACGTACAAAGGATGCTGAATTCGTCATCTGCCATAATTATGGCATTGAGTCATATTAACCACAATCTTACGTTTTACTTACTTCTTTCAGTATTTTACCTTTTGTTATATATTCTCATTATTAATTACACACTACATTACCATATAAAGTTTTTCGTAGAGTCTAGGAACGAAATTAACATCGACATTATTCGGGAGAAAGAGCAAAGCTCTGAGATAATTCCAGATAAAGAACGATGCCCACGAAAATTCTCCACAAGAGTTTCCTGAATGTTATTCACATCACTGCGTATAACGTAATATGTACATCTGGTACGCGCTTTGTGTGAAGCGCGATCCCCGATATCCGGGCGGCATTTGCTCGTCCTAAATTGAATCCTAAATTGATCCGTTTGGAAGAGCGTTTCGCCGAGAGCAGTCCGAGGTCCGAGGGATCGACAGGTGCTCTTTCACCGATCCCGATCGACTGGCATGCACGCGCCACGCGTCCCGCGAGAATTAATCCCAAACGAAGCCACACGCTAAATATAACGCGCGAAGTATCGCCCCGACTATACCCCGATTCTATAACTTTTAACGACAATTCGGTATCGTTACTTCATCGTTGCGCAGTGATTTTCATTATGTATAATACTTACGCAACAACAATGTAATGATACCAATACTATTATTAAAAATTACAGAATCAGGATAATGCGGCACGAGAGGCATTTGATGATTTCCTTGTAATACTTCCTTCGTATCACAATTTTCCAAAATACTGCCACTATTTAAAAAAGTGAAAAATTTGCACTCTTCAGTGACAGTGGCAGATTTTCACTCCTTTGGAGTGAGATTTCACACTTTTGGAAAGTCAAACTCCAAAAAAGGAGTGAGATTTATTTTCTTTGGAATGAATCTCATTCTAAAAAGAGAATGAAAATCTGCCATTCTTATTCAAGAGTGCAAATTTTTTACTCTTTCTACAATGGCAGTATTTTAACACTTTAGATTTCACTCCAAGAAATTTAAAGAGTAGTTGTACATTATTTAATAAATCGTAATAAAATTTCACATAAAAAGAAAAAGGAGATTTCACATGAAAAGAAAAAAAATTTTGAATAATCTTTTTAATTGCTTATACGGTTCTTGAAAAAAAAAAAAAAAAAATACATTATGAATATAAAAGTACTATGCATCTATTATGTATTATCTTTAATATTTTCTGCTTGTTTTTTCATGAGAGATCACCTTGGTTCTACCGTAATTTACTGGACATTCCATTATCCGCGCGCATTTTTTAGCTACCTTCGGATTTTACGCTTTAAATTACGCGTATATTGAAACAATTCGCGAAGATTCGTGAAAAAAGTGATTAATTGTATTGAGGATTATCTGAAAGAATTTTTAGTTGCGAAAAAGTAAAGTTGCATGAAATACTATCGCGTAAATCGAGCGGATTAATTTTTTTATATTAAGAAACTAATTGCGAACGGTCACGATTGTCGTGACCTACTTTTAAAAACTGCAAAACGTAACTGAAAGACGTAAAAGTATTATAGATATCTTATATTATTCTGTTTCTCTCAGATATCATAGTAAGACAAAATGCTATTTTTGCCAAAAATAATTTCGTAAATCATATAGGAAAATATACGGCATTATAAACAATCTTTCTTCGAAGGAATTTTTTTATTTCAAATTTGAAAACAGAAAGAATATAAGGCAAGATATTTTAATGTAATTTTCAAAATTCCGTCTAGTTCGATTAAACTCAATTTTCCGCTCTCTCTTTCGAAAGGCTCAATTAACGCTACGTTATTTCTGACCCTTTTAAAATTCATGATCCATCGAGGTCTCTGCTAGAATTACGCGCGACAATACACGCAATTTTAGTATCGATCGTGATATTCGTCTCTGCTGAAAAACGTAATCAAGAGTTGACCATATCGCTTAATGAGCTTCCACGTAGGAAGTCAATATATTGCAACTAATTGCGCATTTCATGCAGTTGATTATCGATAATTTCGCCTTTCGGTGCGTTTGAATGTTTCAAGCACACCGTTGTTGGAAAGATACCGAGCCAGCCGTTTCTACAAATCGAGTGAATTTCCAGGCCGACTAGATATAGCAAATCGCGAGAAAAAAGCTTCGTGCCGATCGATAATCTGGCGGTAACACCGCTCAGCTTAGCTCGCTATAAACGACGCAGAAAAGACTTTTCCTTTTCTTGTTTTACACTGTAGAATCGTCACCCTCTTTCTCCGAAGTGCTATGAAGTATCAATCTCTTTTTTTTTCTCCGTTCGGCACAGCACAAAGACTTTCAATGAACAGAACTGAACTTTCACCGAGAGTTCTATGAGGAGCAATACAGGGTGTCTCGGACAGAGCAGTTAGAAATCCTCGACTTAATTTCTACGAATTTTATCGAGACTTTTGTTTTCTTCTACGGAATGAATTTCAAGAAAGAACTATTTTGTCGCAATTATCAATTATTATTTTCTGTGCCAATTAAAATTCCGCAATAGCAAAGTCATTTGAATTTAAATAGAAGATAAAGTTGTATTATTTTAATACTCATACATTGAAAATTGATCAATTTGATATAAATCCTATATTTTCTATTATAAATCGCCAGAACTGATATGACCAATGAAGTTTATTTTAATATAGATTTTAAATTAATTCAAGAAATCGAGTATTGTAATTAAATTGGGTACGTCTAGGACATCCTACATTAATCTAGAATATCTCAACAGGCGCGGAAATGACTGAATTAAGCGTTAGTTAATTATACTGAAGTCGAGGTCGTTTATTAATAATTGGAGTTCTCGCACGATCTCTCGCAACGTATAATCGCGAAATTTACGATGGAATCTTCATCCCAAGAAACGGTGAATCTTCCGCTCACGTGAAACGCATATGTGTGCAATTAGTGGCAATTAGAAAATACGAATCGACTTTGTTTAGGAACGCAAAGATTCGAGAGATTTCTCTATTCTCGTATGCTCGGTCGTGCGACAATGTGACTTAAAGAAGAGAGAGAAGAGGTCGCACTGTATAACAAGTACTATAATTGAAGTAATAATTTAGACCTTCGTTCCCATGATGGTTTGTAAAGAAGTTTCAAATGACATCAAAAATACCGTAACAACGTGTACTTAATTTTTTAATAATGATAGATAATATATAGTGTGTCCTGTTTAAAGCAAACTACGTTTTAATTGCCTTTAATTGCCAAACGATATGCTTATCTTTCTTTTAAGTAATGGAAAAATGTTAATTGAGTATAAACATGAGTAATCTAATGTATGTTTATACATGACATCCATTCTCTTATCTGATATCTTTCTCTTAAGTCTTAAGATAAACAAAATATTAAGAAAATTTTATTCTACGATAAAAGTTATATAAAAAGTCTATTACTAGAATGTGAATTTAAAACTTTCAATACAGAATTAATTATTATACTGATAATAAGAAATCATAACAATTAAGATAATAATTGCCTTCGTGGCTGTACGATGTGATAGAATAAATTGTGTAGTTTCTAATTCTCGAAATGTCATTTTCATGTACTTGAAGGTGCGATCGAGTTGCAACTACGAATGTTTCGAAGCATTTTTGATCAATTAATAAAATTCTTTTTCTTCCGATTGATCATTAAATGCTTTGAAGCATTTGTAGTGACAACCTTGACCACATCCTGAATCAACAGTTTTGATAATTTTACGTCCTCACAAGGTTAGCCTACGATTCTAATATATATAATACATATAATCTCGTGTGGGTTCGTTTTTATGCTAACCTTATGAGCGTTTAATCTTCCGTGCCGTCCATAGCGGGTAGATCGATTGACCGCTATTTGCGTTTTTAATTAACGACATTCCATCGTCGCACCGAGAAATAATTTACGCCGCTTATATACCGCTTACGCCTTTTTTACGTATATAGGCATAGACTCAGCTATATTATGGCTTTAATCGTAGTTATTTTTACTCATCATAAAGAGCCAAGATCGTAAAAATAACGTAAACGAACCTCCGGGAATATCGATGAATCACAACCCCAAGAGATTACAATATAGAGAGAAAAAAAAATTTATACAAAATGTTCGTCAATCGCTGACTATAATCTAGCCAGTTATACTGACTTCTCATTGCGCATTACATCGATTTGCATGAATAAACTCTTTTCTGAGAATCGCTCGATTTTTCGTAGTTGACGGTCAAAGTTTTAACTTGCAGTATGCTCACAAACACGATGTTGTATGTATCGATTAAAAGTGACATGTTCAAAGGTAACTGGAACCGAACGGTCGCGTGAGCGACAAGACTTCGTGCGATCGCAAATATAAAATTTCAAAATAGAGCGATTTGCAAAAAAAAAAATTACGTTTGCAAAATCGACCAGCTATGCGACAAAGAGTGTTTTCTTAACACAAACGTCCACAGGAATACACAAAATGTACATAAAAAAAAAGATCTGTTTGTAGCCATCAAATATTGAATAAAATAATTTCTATAAGAACGAAAAGAACGATTTTAAAATAAAAAATTTAATTAGATACAGATCTGAAAATAATTTTGTTAGACCATCAAAATTTTTAGATTGAACACTCAAACTGATTGTAAAAACATTTGACGTTCTAGCAATCAGTTTGAATGTCCTACTTTGATAGTCTAATAAAATTATTTTCAGATCTAACTAAATTTTTAGATTTTTCAGCAAACGTTTCCGTGAATTAAATGTTTAGGTAACTAAACATAATTTTATCTTTATAAATGTTTAGTACATATTACTGTTAGTGATACCGGTAATTCTTACTAAATATTCTGTCTAAATTTCTTAGAATGAAATCTCACTCCAATAAGAGGCTGAAAATTGAGCCAATCTTTCAAAAAGAGTGAAAATATTTTCATCCTGGAAAAAAGTGAGAATTTTTCATTCTTTTGAAGTGAGATTCATTTCCAAAGAATGAAATCTCACTTCTTTTTTGTAATTTCATTCCTTAGGGGAAATCTCACTCCAAACGAGAGAAAATCTGTCACTCTTTTTCAAGAGTGAAAATATTTTCACTCTTTTACAAAGACTGATTCAATTTTCACTCTTATTGTTAGAGATTTAGAGTACTTATAAAGATAAAATTATGTTTAATTATATTACTTGAACATTTGTTGAAATTATTTTGCTCAACATTTGGTAGCTATAAGCAGACTCCTTTTTCAGTGTACACGATTCAATTGGAATAAAATGTGTAAGCTATGCATGTTTCGGATAGATTAAGGCTGCGTTCAGTTTGATGTTTTCAGCGCTTTTATACTTATTTTAAATCTAATGATAAAAATAAAATAATTATTATAAGTGCTTAATAAAGCGGGTGAATAAATCAAATGCAGCTTAAATTTTTCCGTTTATATTAAATGCAAAAAAAAGCAAAAATTCCGCCGGCTTTCCAATGTCTTCCAATCTCATTTATAGCCGTCGTGATTAATAACATATAATTGTTACTAGAAAACAAACTTACACAGTCGACTAGTAGGGCTGAGTATAGATATATAGTGTTGTATTGATGATTACAGTAATTGGAATATAACTTGTATCGCACGAAAGTATCTAGGAATATTGCAAATGGAAAGCACTCAAAGTAAGATTTTACTTATTTTTTCATTTGATATCACTGATTATTAAACTCTGTCTAATCGAGCGAGCGGAAGCACGAGTTAATCTAACATCTTTTGATTGGAAATAAGAGTGTTTTTCGTTCACGCACATGCACAAGCATACGTGAACAAGGTGTAACGATTTCAAACTTTCTGACATTACGCCAGTAACTTTCACGCAAAATAAATCGGCGAGCGTGCCCCTCGGGGATTTCTCTCCGATTTCATCCCGTGATTTTTTGTCACACGCTCGCTCTCCTCACTCGCTCATTTCGCTTTTCCATAGGCGAATCGTGCTGCTGCTGCTGCTGCTGCTGCAGCTGGAATGGCGAGCGTTAGTTTTGCCTCCGCTGGCATTAAATCATAGACGGCGGTTTCGCCCGCGGCGTATCCCGGCGGTCGCAGAATTTTAAGCTTTTTTTTGCAACGCGCATGGAGGGAGAGAAAGCCGGCGACTTCGCGCCTTACTGTGGTCTCGCGCATTTTGAAATTCGATCCAATAGACACAATTTCGCCACCTCGTTAACCACATTTTTTTCTTTTAATCTAACCGTGTAATTTTATGTCGAAATAGTTACGTACAATTAAGAATAAATAATGATCAAATTGTCTGTCTTATGCGCATGAAAAATGCAAGCGACGAATGTTTCTCATTTTAAAATATCTTATTTAATACGAGACATTTATCATGACTCCCTTGGAATACAAAAGATTAAATATTTTATCTCTCGATAAAAATTTCCTTTTACACTGTGCTATTTTTACAGAATCAAATTCCGATTTCGCAATAACTATTATCATTTATATATCCTTGAGATTGTCAATCTGCTAATTACGCGATCAACTTCGAATGCGTATGCCCGTTATGCGTGAGAAAATTTCCGCGTCACGACGGCGCGTTCCCAGCGATTCCAGTCCCCCATTTCCTTGGAATTAGACATGGAAAGGCGCGAATCGAGACTCAATCAAGCGCTCAACAATACGTACGGTGTGCACTTTACGGCATTCGGTGTTAGAAAGTACATTAACGGCCCAATTATCGCGAGTGGCAACAATGGCAAGAGACTCGCGTTAAAGCGCTAATGATAAATCTGTGTAAAATATTCCATTCACAACATCCGTAAACTTCTCTCTTTTTTTTACCACCACGAGAAACACACAGTTTCTAAAATGATCGCATCACGTCGACACGCTCATCAAATTTAACAACAGCAATTACATTTGTAATCACAATTAACCAAAATTCTTTGGACTGAATCTCACTCCAAAAGAGTGGCAGAATTTTTACTCTTTTGGAGTGAGATCCACTTCAAAAGATTTAAAGAGTATTTAAATACGAATTATTTTTTCTAAAATAATATTGCCTCATTTTTAATATTGTCTCAAGGTAACGCGTCTACTCATTCCAATGACGTCTCCATTGTCATAAGTATTCTTAGAACTTTTTTCAACTGAAATATCAATCAGATCGGAATTATTTTTAATTGGACGGATGTTTGTCAAAAGCATCTTTAACATGAAATTTGATATTGATTCTTCATTCTATTAAAATATCATTTGACATTTTCAACACGATAACAAGACAGCTTATTAAACAAACAATTACTGAGCGCATTGTTATACACATTATCGATATTTATGTATATTATTATACAAACGAGATGTAGAACGTAACGAAAGAATAAGAGATTAATTGCCTGTTTTGTCACGCTTCCGGTTTCGGAGCGCCGTTAACAGGAAAAAAAGAGGGGTGTCTACGAACTTAATTGTAAAATCGCGTATTGTCGCGCGAGTTATTTCATAACGACTCGTCGCACGCGCGCTCTCCGCGCCAATTCCATGGCACCGCGTGTGTCCCAATTATCGATCGTCACGATCGATTTTATCTCGGCTGCTATTCCAGTCACGCGCCGGGATCAGACACACCCTGACCTGCCCGACGTGGCGGGAACGTTTCCAGCTTCCGAACAATAATCGTCGCGTCAAACACGACGGGATGACGGAGACAATGTTGTAATATACGATCGAACATCGTTCTCAGTCGTTAATGTTAATTTAGTAGTTAGTTGTACGTAGACTCTAAAAATATTTCGGTTGTACCGGTTCCGCGGAATGTCGATGACCTTGTGCATGGCTTTATAAATAACGAAATTCTGTACTGGCAAATATCCACGGATATATACAATGAGTGCAAAAAAGTATTCGTACAAAGGATTTTCTTTTTATAAAAAAACTAAGCTTTTATTAGAGAAAATAGACATTAAGTTAATAATTTTATACCATATTACATTCAGTTCTGATAACCAAAACAGCTGCATGTGTATCAGGTCTTAAAAACTATTTTTCGACTGTACAAATATTTTTTGTGCGTCAAATTAATACAATTTTTCATTTTTACTTTTTTTTAAGATAACACTTGAATTATCACATACCTTTTTAGGTGAAATAATTTTTTTAAATGTGCAATCTCTCTTATTCTTTCTTAAGATAAATTGTTAATTAATGTTTACTTTCTAAAAATAAGATTTTTTTTCAAAGATACCTTCCTTGGAATATTTTTAACACTCTATTGATACCACATGAATATACGTACGAGCATTGAAATTCCGTCAGTACAAAATATATGATCGATGAATATTTATGTAACGTAGAAGAATACGCACTTTTTTTCGGAATTTCTCTCTTGTAATTAATAGTACATTTAAATAGTTGTCGCCTTCGGCTGGCACATAATTTAAAACACAGGAACTTTCCCTGTACGTAAACAACAGTCATTCCTAGTTGTATTATTTTGTTTTCTCTTCGGCTCTTTTTATGTGCTCGCACGACTTTTATCCGGAAAGCGGCAAAACAAATCCGTCACGACGATCGTTATAATCCACGGCTCACAGTAAACGCGTTCAAAGCGATATAAATATTATGCGAACGTTTCGCGCACCCAGTCGCGAAAATTTCTGTGGCAAAACACGACCTGGGCGGCCGTTCAACCGTTCTGAAATCTTCTGTCATGATCCTAGAAATCGGTCCGAGTTCTCGAATATAAGTAATTGTTAAT
>Ga0157363_1004269_pt1 | contig 13133 bp, 13 predicted proteins | sample AttsexASBM1_FD_111477 | JGI IMG/M metagenome (GOLD analysis project Ga0157363, IMG submission 111477) | Fungus gardens microbial communities from leaf cutter ant in Ribeirão Preto, State of São Paulo, Brazil - Atta sexdens ASBM1 | ecosystem: Host-associated > Fungi > Mycelium > Unclassified ...
ATAAATCTCGCCCGCTAAAAATGTCGTATATTCCAAACAGGTGGGATATACAAGACAAACTAAACAAAAAAGACAAGAGCAAAGTACTTGTATTTTGTTATACAACATGTTATTCCTCTACACTCATGTATATCACGAAATAACCACTTTTGCACGTACAGTAATCATTTTATGTAGATTATAATTTATGATGACACTACTTAACACAATGACAGAACGATTCAGCTTACAATAATTTCATTAATATTAACAATAAGAAACTGAAATCATAACATAATATTAATATAATATAAAGGCATGTAACAGAGTAGTTGCGGAAAATTACTCCCACTCCTTTTATTTTTTCTGACTTCTGCGGTGTAAATCCCAGCGTGGCGTATTTGCCAGAGTTACCCTAAATGGCTATCATGTTTTTTTTTTGAAATTACATTATTCTTGCACGAAATAATGAATGATGTATGCATCCAAATGCGCGTGTAATTAAAGAATATTTATATATTTTTTATAAAATATACATTATATTTCTTGCAAAATATAATAATAAATACAATAATAAAATATGATTCTAAATAAGTAGAATAGTTAAATATTTAAATAATTATAGGAAAGCAGATATTAAAATCATATCTACATATTATATTTATTAAAATTATTTTCATTAATATATGAGATTATGCAATTGTAAACAACATTTTATTTAAGTAAATTTTATAATGAACGACATGCATTAATAAAAAATTCATGAAAACAAGTACAAGCGTCATTAAATATTTCTTAATAAATCCGAATAAATATCTTTATTTACAGAGGCGAGTTTACGCGAATTCGCTGGTGGGGCAATGCTACTCCTGCCCTCCGTGTTGTGTGACTGTGTCACACATAAAAGGGAGTTACGCAGAGGTTATATTTTACCGGAAAAATTGGGAAATTTTTCCCTCAATTTTATCGTTACAGAGATTATGCTTTTTTCGGGGCTTATTCCCTGCGCCAATATTTACTCGTTTATAATATACATCGAAGCGAAAATGCTTTGGCTGGATGTGAATCTATTCGAAAATTTAGTCGCAGTAAATAAATATTTGTTTATCCCAACTCAAATATATTTCGAAAAATGAGATACGCAGCAGTAGCGGGCATTTTTTATTTGTCGGAAATATTTATCGCCGAACGAATATGTATATAATTTCTACGATGGTGTTCGATAACCGAAACTAGATTAATCAAAAACTAATTTTTATTTATTATGAGACTAGATCTCTATATAATTTGAATAAGTATCGTAATAATCGTAACTTACAACATAAATATAATAGTAAAATATACAACATGAAGTAATCATAAGAATAAATCTTTATTTATTCATTTAATACTAGTTTTCATATGTTTAAAAAAAATACAATAAGATATATTTATTTGTTTTTCTAAGGGACTTCGCGAAAATAAATTTTGATTTAATGAAATTTGTATAGGTACTTATAGCTTATATACAAATTAAAAAAATTGTAGTAACAGCATATAAACAGTTTAAGAAATTTATACTTCTACATAATCTTTTTATTATATTTCATAAAATATCCGAGATATCAAAAAAATGTCTAATACAAAAGTTTTATAATAAAATTAGCTCTATTTATTTATATCAATAATTTTGAAAATATAAACTTTGAAAAAAATTATTTTTTCAAAATATTAACGTAGAATTAAATAGAATTAATTTTACTACGAAATTTTCATATAAACATTTTTTTATATCTTAAATTATTTTTGAAATATAATGGAAAAAATTGAAAACTGCTTTATATTTTAAACCTTTAAAATTTATTTGCCGCTGCTATTTTTTAAATTCATCTATTTACGTAAGTTATAAGCGAGGCTATAAATATACAAAGTTTCATCAAAATCAGGATTTGACACTTTGTGAGGTTCTCTAGTAGCTTTACGAAGGAAATAGCTGGGAAAACTTTAACAGGCGCGCGCGGAATACAGCACCTTCTTCAACGCGTGCGAAACGTTAAACAATAAACTCCATACGTTGTATACACAAAGGTTCAACGATTTAAACGCGAACTCGCAATAGCCGGAAGCGTTGTTTTGCGCTGTTTTTCGACGGCAGGCATATCGCAATAATCCTCTTTTCCGGAACAACATAATAAGCGGTAACGTAAACGCACAGCTCTCGTCTGCACGGTCAGGTGGCGGCGTGGCGGAAAGACGGGAGGGTAGTGCTGGAAGGGACCGTGGAATTTTTTCGGTGGCGGGAGGGAGAGAGGGACATTCAGGGCGAATTGAACTAACAAGGTCCCCGAGGGCAGTTTACGCCCGATGTCCCAGTAAACCCTCAAACTGTCGGGGGATGATCGTTTGACAGCTTGCACCACATAACCAAGTGTCTATAAATCCACTTCCATGCTAAACTCATCGTTTCACTAGCAACGTCACTCCTACTTTATTCGGTATACATAACAAAAGAAAGGAGAAACACTGAAATAAGTAAAGAAATCTAACAGAATTGCTTGTTAATTTTGATAATGTCGTTAGACATTAGACAAAATACAATCATGCATAACAAGAGACAATCATGAAAATTAAGAAATCACTGCGTAGTCTTAATTTGTAATTAAAAATAACGTTTAATCAGCACGTAATATTTATTTTTATTTTGTTATTTTGTAGAACACTTGTTGTAAAGATATAAATAAAATTTAATAATGATTGATTATAAGATCAATAATGTTTATTTTTTACATAATTTATAATGAACTATGATTTCTGTAACATTATAGGTATTCATTCAGCTGTTCAGCTATTCAGAACATCTGTTACAAATATATATATATATATTTAAATATATTAATTATTTATATTACAAGATCAGTTTATCATCTATTATATAATATATACACAATGATTTACGATTTCCTTGGGGCGAGGAAGTTCTTCGTTATGTTTCGCCATAGTATTTCGGTAAGACTACCTCGTGACGGTAATCAACCTGCTCAGGAAGTCCTTCTCGGGTGTCTCAACAGTTCTTATGTTCAGCCCGCTTAGGGTATTGCTCCGGCCGCAAATCGTCGGTGAGAAATGGTAGTCATAGATCCTCCGCATCTCAAGTAGGTGCGTTTCGTGGCAACGACCGAATGACCATTTGTTAAATTCCTCCGCTCTACCGTCATCTGTCCGCCATCGGCCGAGAAAACAGCTTGCTACAGCAGCTCTTCGTCCTCACTTTTTGTTGCATCTTGACAGACGTAGAAACTGTCCTTGGGGAAAACTTGTCCTCGCGGTGTTAGCTGCGTATCTTGCAAAGGTATTTTTAAGATTTGAAATAATGCACCTTGTGTTTTATTTTATAAACTAGCTCTTTATATAAAAAAAAAAAATATTAATAAATAAATAAATAAATAAAAATAAACGAATATATATGTGTGTGTGTGTGCGCGCGCGCGCGCGCGCGTGTGTGTGTGTGTATGTGTGTGTGTGTGTGTGTGTATTGTTAATACAACTCATTCGTGTAATTTTTATCTCATTTTATTTTCCTCTTGTCTTAAATGGGTCTCTTATTTATCAATAAATCATAATTGTTTTCAATTTCCTGCTTTTTTAATTATTAACGTTATGCAACAAATTTAGTAGAGAACGATGTTTCGCGAGCGGGCCTCTTTTTCAGATGGATTTGCACTTTACGTTAAATGAACTACATTACTTACACAAATTTGCAGCGGGCAGCATGCGCATCGCGAATTCCAATTTCAGATCGACCTTCCGTAATTTCCGGAAATTTTCAAAAATCGCCGCGAACTTCAATAAAGCCGTCGTAATTAATTTGTGATTATATCGTGAATTCCTGCAAATTCATGTTACGTTGCATAGCGCGATAGGAATGCAACCGACCTCAACAAGCTCGATACGAAGTGCCCGATTTAGAGAGACGTATAAACGATATTTCGATACTATTTCCCCGCGATACTTTCCAAATCGAATTGAAAGGTGCAAAATTGACAAGCGCGGCGCGGCGCGGCGCGCGCCGCGGGCTGCGATTTTTCCTGGAATCGCCGTATCATTTTTCCTCGATAGTTTCGTTCACGAGAATGCGGAAAAATGTAACGCGCGCTCGCCCTCAGATATGAAATACCGACTCGTGCCGACAATTGACTTATTAATTATCGATCGCTCTCGTTGTCCTCGATATCGTAGATGCGCAGAAAACAGATTTTGATCATCCCAGGGATTTTTAACAGCCCGATGTATAAAATTTATGCGCCGAGCCATATTTATTTCTATGCATATTTATTCGATGAATTTCATAACTAAATTACAAATCTATATGCAACGGTTTGTTAACTTGATAGTACTTGTAACAAAATGTCAAACGCCAAACCTCGTTTTACGTATGCATAAAGGAGAAATATTAAAAATTTGCCTAATTATCCATTTCGTGATTAATTCCGATTGGAATATTGACGAAAGCATTTACCACTTAACCGGCTGTAATTAATAGCTTAAATAACGCTTTTAACGTTCCTGCGATATCTTTCGATTGTGAGAGAATTTGACGTGAATCGTTTGTTTAATTAACGAGAGATAACGCCGATGTATGTGTTGTAGCGGTATGCATGCTTGTTCTGGTATATTGATATGCAAGATATATCTTGAGTTTATGGGGTTATTAAGGACTTCATCCGTGTCTCATGGCGGGATTACTACGTTATTATCCTTCGGTAAGTGGCAGGCAGGTTGGTCGGCTGGCTGGTCGACCCCTTGTAAGGAAGACCAAACATCGTCTCCTCCTTACACGGTCCCTCAAGCTACTAGTGAAACTAGTAAGACATTCGCCCCCTCCAATCCAATCCATGGAACCCAGTTGTGAATTTGACCCTCGTAATTAATTTATGACGTCGTTCTTGTTGCAAAGCCAGTTGAGTAAGCAGAGAATAACTGACCTCACACGTGAAAACGCTCCTTCTCGAACTTTGGCCAATTACGTCTTACGACTCGCAAATAATTTCAAAGACACTACATGATTTCACTTTACCTAATACAATTTATTGGCTCATTTATTGCTTTTAAATATACACGATGTAAATTATTTACGTAGAAAGCATATATAACATTTGATTTGCAAAAGAATGTAAAATTACTTAAAGTGTATTCAATTATAAAGCATACGAAAATAATATTAATTATCCTCTAAGAAGTATTTATATGTCGATTTTAACATCATTAGTGTAATATTCATTACTTAAAACATCATTAGTGTGATATTTACTTAAGGAAATGCTCGGTACTATTATCGGGAATAGTTTTCCATATATTATACAATACATATTTTTCCAACAGTACGATTAATATAGAAAATCCGTGAGATGATAAGCGTTACGATCCTATGGCGTCTTTCATATACTCATACCGATCGCTCCCGCAGGATTCCTCTAATGCCTCCGCTTCCGCCTGGTGCACACGTATCCCGTACTTATTACGAGCCTAATACAAATTCGACATGGAAGCGAGAGTTGTTAGAAGGCATACGGTGGTGCGCGGCGAGACGCAAGAATCCATAGATCGCGGGGCTAACAATCAGCCGTAAATTATGGTCTCAATATCCATTGTGTACCCTACTTGCTCTTGAGCGGGCCTAACCCCAAAGTCTGAGGCCAAGACTACCCACCCCATCGGCAGCTCAGAGACGGTTGGCTCTCTCACGGCCTGGCTGAACCGAGAGATATGTATATTAATGGGGCAATCTTACATAGTTTTGTTTACCTTGCCATTCTCCCAGTACGTATACAATTACTATCCCCCAATCCCTATGGTGCGCTGGCACGAGAGCCGTCTCCGTTACAACCCCCTCGGACTACGCCACGCCGCGCCGGCCTCCGACCTAACTAGTTTCCGCTGACGTCACTATCGCGTTTGGCTGCCGCGTTCTGTTCCTTCCTGAAACAGAGGCGAACTTTATGAAGAATTTCACTATTATTTGCTTAGACAAGTCAAAAAAATTTTAAGCTCTCAAGACTCCATTTTGAAAATGTTAATATGTACATTTAATATTTGTAAGCGCAGATTTTTTAAGGTGTGGATGTATAATTAATGTAAAACTTATTTTTATATGATTGTAACTTGTTCTTGATACAATGTATCTCAATTACTTTTCATTAATAGTATAAGGCAAAGGATATAAGACGAATAGATAAATTTATAAAATTTGACATAATTATAATATAAAGTAAAAAATAAATATATAGGTTCTCTGTTTTAAAATTACTTACTGCAATTCTTTATAGATTTCTAATGCATTAAAGTATCTTTTTTCAATTAAATATTACTACAAATATTGAATTATGAAATTCTTATTTTAAAATTGTACAATATTTTAATATAATTTTAATATAAAACATTTGAATAAGTGATGTTACATAAATTAATTTTCTAAGAACGATCAATTATACATATTAAATCAGATAAGGAAAATCTAATTTAATGAGCCGTATTAATAATAGTACATATGTATCAATATTGTTAATCAATAAGAAGTGTGAAGAGAAAGGACGTTTTTTTTCTCCGAGACATTTAAAGCCGATGCGATGCCGGATGCGACAGGACGCGTCCGATTCGTTGGAGTATTCCAGTATCGTAGAGATTTAGTGACGCGTGTCAACGCGTCTGCAATATGTTCAAGCCGCTGACGGCGACGATCGAGGTCGAAGGATGCTATTTTTAAAAACTACACCAGTCGTTGCGGCGATATTCCGATGCGAGAGCGCGTATCCGATAAAAACGAATTCCGTTCTTGAAGGGCTCAAACGCCGCGCCGATGAAAATCCATTCTACGGCGCGCCGGCTTTCAGCAAAGAAAATATTGTCCGCGGCGCGGGCGCGGGGTAGCCGGGAGGATCGCGGTAGAGAGCGGCACTTTTCACCTTCGCTCTTCCACCCCGGTTTTTAATTCCGTGCGTGGCGTGGCACACGGCGCGCGCGGACCGGCTTTGTAGCGGAATGTACATTTCTCCCGCTGAACAACCTCATTTGTGTAATCCCCGAAGCTTCGACAACAAACTGTCTGCGGCATCGGAATGGCGCTGGGGGTGCACGGGGGTGTGAGCACGACATTAACGTACTTTGTAGTTCAGCTCTCTGCGGCAGTCGTCCTTCTCCGCCCCTTCTCTCGTTCCGCTCTCGCACTCCACCTCGCGTCCCTTTACCACCAAGGTTCCGTCGTCCTGGATGAAATTGCGATTGTAATAGCAATTATCTTATTTCTACTATTGCTTCTTTGTACTTCGATTCGCGACATACGGACTTGGTGCTGATGCAAGCCGGGAGACAGGAAGAGCCGACGGGGTGAGCGGAAGGGCGGGCGGAACGGAGGGTGGTTCGCGAATGGAATTAAATGTTCACGGGATAGCTCGGGAAGGATCGTGACGCAATTTAAGTCGCACAGTATTTGCCGGAACGGAACGATGGCTCTTTCAAAGTCCAACATTACGCGCAATAGTTATAACGCTTTTTTGGTATTGTTGCGCTTTTCGTTTATACTTTTTCATGCGCTCGCGCTTTTAATACGCGTTGCATTTGAAAGCTCACTCGGCACTGTGTGGTAGGGGATTGGCGATTTTTATTGGCCGCTTAAGGGGTTGTGTGATGGGAGGAAAAATATTGAGAGAGAAAACTAATTATGCTTTTTTAATTATATGAGTTTTTACTATAGTATTTAATTTTATATTGTGACAAGAAGATTTTGTAAATGCCATGCGGCAAAGATATTACAATTTTTTTAAATGTTACGCTATTGTGAAAATTATTACATCGACATTATGTTTGCGCTGATGCAGAATTTTTTTTAATTTTTTTAAAACAATATACATATTATATTAAAAAAAATATATATATGAAATTTGTTGAGCTTATTCACATATAGAATTGATTTGATGCATAAAGAATTAATTTAAGAAATCTCTAAAAAAAAATTTGATTCATATTAGATAAAAATGAATGTTAAAACGCGATGAATAATATAAAAGATATAATATAAAATAATAATTATATTAATGATTCTAATGTATTAACTGTAGAAATATTTAAAAATTTGTGTGTAACTCATGTAAAATTTATGTGTAAGAGTATAAACATTAATTATATTGTTACTTCTCTTATGAATTTGACTTTCTTTTTAAATTACTTAACAGATGTAATACGGTTGATTTTTGCGATAAGAAAATGGACATCCTTGAAAATGATACTTCAGTTTGTTTTAAGATGCAGTGACAAACTGAGATCGAGGGCAAATCGTCGAGTATAAAAGCGAAAAGCTGCATTGCGACGTCGAACGCAGAGGTTTGGGGGGGGAGGGGGTGGCAGCGTCGACAACGAGAGATTGACTTGAAGGCTGCGCGCCGCGCGGGTGGTTCATATAGGGGGTTGTCGGCACGGCGCGGCGTGGCGGTTCGAGTTGGAGAAACGGTCTCAACTCGCGCCGCTCGGCCTGAAATTCGCCCGAAGTAATCAATATTATAGCTCGCGAAGATATATGCGGGAGGATGTGGGCAAACACAGTGTACACACGTGCATTGTTACATGGCCGGGGGAGGTGGACGGTATAAGGAGGGGTTGCCGGGAGAGATGAAGCTTCGTGGGAGGAGATGATGAAGAAGGGGACTGAAGGGTGCCACGGGGCTCGCAGAGCGGAGCCACGGTTATGCGGGGCTGGTGGGAGGAGGAGTAGGGCCTGAACGGAGGAAGGAAAGGGGTGGACAGCCGGACAAACAAAACCCTTGCTGCTTCATTTCTGCCCGTCTGGCCAGACACCGACCCTTTATACGCGCGCGCTTCCGTCCTACGCTCGCCGCCACCCCTGCCCGATGCGTGATGGACTCGTACCACTCTTTCGTCGACGTTCCGAGACGAACGGGACTTTCTACGCAGTACTTTTCGAGTTTGTTAATTAACGGAGTCGAAGAATACGTCGTAATGGCTCCGAATGGAATTGATAGTCTCAAACGCAGAGTATTGTTCTTCTCACTGGCGGAATGAACTCATTTCACCGGCTGGCTTGTCGTTGTGAGAGACGTTGAAGAGATTAGGGGCGCGTTGTACTCTTTCAATATTTTATTTATTCAGAATATATCTATTCAAAGTTATAATCTTGAGAAGTGAAAAGATATATGTGAATCTTTAATTTATATACGGCTTCTATATAAATTTTTAGTTGCATCTTTGTGTTATTTTAATAAATGTGTTTTTGTAAAAAATCATGTGTAATAAAAATACTTGGAAAAAATAATAAATCGCCATAAAGTAGAAATGATACTTTATATATAATGATAAAAAATAATAATTAACTATACGATTAATTTTTATGTACATATTTAATTTATTACTTGATGATTACGATGATTTAATTTTTGTTTTAGGTCAGTGGTGTATACTTCCCTGGCTTCTGAGACACAGTGACGTGGCTTGTTGATGTGAGTCAGAGTATTTTTCGTAGTTGATGTGCATAATACTAAGACCTTTCGCAACTTAGAATGCGTAAAGTTTTATTACTTGCTTTCTTATTAAGCATGTATTTGGAATTTAATGATTTTAGACGAGACACGTATGTCCTTTTAATTATGATAAAAAATTTATAAGATTGCGGATCAACTACATGAGATTTACATAAAAGTAGATTGCACTAATTCAATTTAAGCATGACATTAAATAATGTGGGGTACACATAGATAGAACTTCGTGCAAACAGAGCTAAAGTTCCATTTTGATATATTCTGAATCATATTAATAGAGATTTTCATTTTATGAAATAATCCTACAGTTTTCGAGATTATGAATCTTGCAAAAAAAACCAAAACGAAATCTTCGAGCCGATAGATAGTTAAAACGCATTGATTTGAATATCTAAAACAGAATCGATAGCTCTATTGTCAATTTTAGATCGATGTCGCGACTCCTTCTGAATATTTAAACAACAAATATTAAAACTTTCGTCACGCGACGCGACGAAACCCAAAGTTCTTCCAGTCTTCGTAAACTCGCGATCAGAGATCACCCTTCATATGCGACGACCCTAAAACGTTATGGGTGTTGACGACGAGCGTTGTCAAAATTTTGGCGTACAACCCCCCGTTGCATATAAGGAATCACGATTTGGGTGAGTTGAGGGTAAGAAGGATACCATCCGAATATTCGGGTGACATAATACTTCTTAAGTCGTAAACCTCCCTTGCTTCTCGGCTGAGCGGTATTCCTGAAGTTTCGTATCGGCAGTCGTACAACAAACACGATTATCGATGTCTCGTTCATTCCCTAAAGCAAAGGGGAAGAAAACGCACCCTCGGATCCCACGTGCTGCTCCTTTCAACCCTCTCTATTCGCGCCGCGTATTTTACGTCGTCGTTTCCCGAAGGATCTTTTTTCCACCGAGATCTTTAGAATTATCGCTTTCGCGTCGAATCAACGGCATTATTTTGCAAACAAAAATCATGAAAATTTATTTAAAAATATTTTATACGCATATTCGTAAATCAATGTAAATTATAAAAACTATCGGAAGGAAGATGATCTTATTTATAAATAAATTTGTAATTTTAGCTTATACACGAATAGCAGCATTTTTTATTTTCCAAAAAATCAAGAAAATGATTTGCATAAAAATATATATGGTACTTTTTCTAGTGAAACAATTTAATTTTTTATCCACAACGTTTGCTGGAGAGTTAATCACTATGCAATATATGCATAATTTGCACTTCTTGAAATATGTAATATTCAAAAGTAAAGACTGCTTATATGAATGACTCAACTGAGTTAATTCTTTTCGTCATTCATTTGTTTCAACATACCTATTATGTTACTTATAGGACATGCGATGCATGTCAGGCTACTACAAGAATACATTTGACTTGTTTCTGGATCAACGTTTCAGTATTCAGTATTACGTTGGTTACTTGCTCATGCAGTACATTAGCATTCGAGCTAATTAAAACGTAACTGAAATTATAATTATCTGGGTTATCGATGGTAATGCGTAAGCGGATGGTGCAGCCGGAAGTTAGTCCGTTACGTTGCATACTGCATATTTTTTCTGCTTGGCTCGCAAATAAAGAGGATGCCTGATTGTTCTAGAAAAGCAGATGTACTGATAGTTTTTCTCCACAAAAGATGTTTCTGCCAATTAATTTCTATCACACACGAGCCACTCTTATGCTTTCTCTTCTCTTCCTCTAATCACCTTGCATATAATTTAAATAAACATTTTCGAGAAAATTCTGTGAAATAAATATGGGAAGAATATAAATAAAATATAAAATTATGCATAAAAAATATGTGCCTCATCGTAGAATATTTTATATCGTTCTATTTAATTGTTTTTGTTGTGCTTGAAAAAATGACTAAATAATAACGTTGAAAAAATTATTCATACAAGTGAAATTTAATTATTTATGCAAACATACGATATTGTTTGGAACTATTTGTTAGAGTTTTATACATAAACGTTAATGTAATCGAAGTTTGTTTTTTTGACACAAACATTGATGTATATAATCGAAGTTCAGAGCAAGTACATATACATAATAATAGCATGTATTAAAACGTATTCTATATATAAATTTTATTTTTATAAAATTTATTTTTTATATTTTATTTATCTTTTTGTGCTTTTCAAGACACTTGTTATAAGAATGATATAATTTCGCATTTAATTTGTATAATTACAACTAGTTACACTGTAATTCGATATACGGTCAAATAGTTTCATTTCATTTGCTCTATTTAATCAAGTAGCCAAGTTAGTTGCCAACATTAAACGCATTCCCGATATTACTAAGATACTAATTATTTGCTGTCGACCGAGTGGGGGCTTTATCCTCTTGTATATGAATGGGTGCAGCGCGTTCCTGCCTGCCTGCGTACTAACCGCATAGAGGGTGGTTTCGGATGAACGCTCGGGATATTGCTTGCGTTATTGAGCGTGTTAATTGATATTTCTTTCGTTCGAATTTATTTTTAAAAGCGTAGAGCGGCTGGGAGCTTTCCCGCCTCCGGGAAATTTGCGTTTTCCTGAAACTGATAATAATATATACCGCCGATATATCATTATACCTTTGTCCTTTGTTCTCGCAGTGACACCAAGTGCTGACGACAATTAACATTTTTACATTATTTATTCACTTTTGTAGCTTGCGCGCGGACGATCACGCGGTTGAAAATAATTCGTGCACTCGTTCTCCTTTGTACTAATTATAAATAAATATTTTATACAACGCGAAAAAAGCGGCTCGGCCAACAGTATTATATAACAATTCCCCACCGATCTCGGTATCTATAATTGACTTCCTTATTTATACGCATTTGCAATCGTAATATGTTTTTTCGTATCTTATTTTAATATATTTTCTTTTCTATTAACAAAAAAATGCGCGTTGCTTGAAACATAAATATTGGCCATTTATTTCATAATATGCATCGTATAATATATTATATAATACAACATAAATCGTTTTAATATCATTGGTGAAAGATATTATATTAGTTATTTAATATACCTCGATATGTATAATATTGAAGAAGAATTAAAAACAAAAAGATAGACTATAACAGGAAATTGATTTCGAAAATGACATAGAATAATACACACACACACACACACACACACACACACACACACACACACACACACACACACACACACACATACACACACACACACACATGTATTTATATTAATTTATAGAACAAAATTATGTTTATCCGTCATTATTTTTATAACACCATAGGATGTCCCGCAAAACTTCAAATCGATGACTTATATAATTTGTAAAAAAATTTATGCCATCGTTGTACTCATTAGAACAGACGCTACAACTTTGATTATGTCGAAAGATTTATTTTATTTCGTAAAAATTATATACATCTCTTCGTTCTCTAACATAGATAATTTTTTTAAGTGATCACTCTGCTTACAATAGAGTTTAATTAGAACCGTTTAATTTGATATTATATTATTTATTAGGTCTATCTTTGTTAGACTCTTTTTACAAAAGATAAGAATAGGATGGTCATTTATACAGGAACATTTTTATATTATTTTATTTTATATATTGTATCTTTTAATATTACAATTTTTCAAGCTGTTAAAT
>Ga0157363_1004270_pt1:5000-13132 | contig 13132 bp, 6 predicted proteins | sample AttsexASBM1_FD_111477 | JGI IMG/M metagenome (GOLD analysis project Ga0157363, IMG submission 111477) | Fungus gardens microbial communities from leaf cutter ant in Ribeirão Preto, State of São Paulo, Brazil - Atta sexdens ASBM1 | ecosystem: Host-associated > Fungi > Mycelium >...
TCTCAAAATCAACGTGTCGGCAAAAGATTGAAAAAAACGACATACATGATAAGCCCTTTATGTCCTTTTTAGAACGAAGACAATAATATGTATGTCGTTGATGCATATTGACGCGCCTATATAATATTGGTGAAGATTTTTCATTCAGTAATTCACATGTTATGTGTTGTAAAATAAATGTAGAAACTTCTTCCGTAGGAGATTTACCAAAAATTGCATTTTTAATCTAAATAGATGAAGATGTTGTACACCTCTACATTGATATTCTCGCCGCCAGAAGAAGTATTACTTCTCCAATGGGTGATCTTTGGAACAAATAAAATTAAGCGCCTTATAACTTATTGTCGAGAAATCTCGATTAATACATCTCTAACAATAAGAACACTAATGGATAAAGAGGAATCATTCAACCATGTACTTACTTGACAAATATATTCACCAAGTCGTCCCACAATCATTCATTGGATTTTTACATAATTTGTTCAATGTTTCTTGTAGAGGAAGTAAAGGAAATATTCTACCGTTTGCTTTTTGTACCATTTGCCTTTGTAACAGTTCTCATCTTAGCAATAGTTTGAAATAGTTTTGCCTTAATATAAGCTCATCGCCTAATCGCATCTATGAAAAATCAATGAATCCACGAGATGTCGATTACTAAACGACGCATGCGTCACGCATAATCGATTAAAAAAGTAATATCGTCTTGGCAAAAAAAAAACAAACTGTTGTCTTCTGCACGCGTCTCGTCTCGTAGAAGGTCATCGCCGCGCTACCGCTAAGATCCTTTCCGTATCCGCTGAAACACGTTCGCCCGCGCTCGAGGCATTTTTAATAAAAAATTTGGAAAGCAGAGAAGATTTCATTTTTCTCGATCGAGTGCCCTCGAAATACCGCGGGAAACGCTCGAACGGTGACCGCGCCATTACGATTTCTTCGTGCGCTCAATAAGATCGCCAACACATTTTTTCGAATTGTTTAAGAAACGCTGTTACATTATGTACAAAGAGATTATTTAAAATCCTATACCCAGGCAAAACTCCGTCACGAAATTTTTATTGACAATAATCAAATATACTGTGGTTGAATATCATAATTTTTCTATGTACGCCATTAAGTTTTTTAAAAATGAAAATCCATCCATTTGTATTTTAAATTGAGATACATTTTTCTTATAACAAAATCTTTCACATGGTACACAAACATATCGAAGTGTGCTCATGGAACGTTTAGTGTAAATCTTAAATGCTTTGTTAAAAAAAAAATATTTCTTCCTCACTCAAATTAATATGAGTTTGCTCATGTCTGTACAAATGATTTGTTTTTTTTCTACCAAAGTTATAATTTCGTTTAATGTTCTAAATTGTACATTTATGAAGCTTTTGTAACAATTCTAGTATTTTTTTAAAGGTATATGTACTTATTGCTTGGAGGATTTTTTCATAACAATTAATTAGAAATGAATTATCAAATTTAAGTTATCGCCGCATAATCATTATTTTTTGCTTGTGCTTCTATTAAAAACAGTACATTAATAATTTGACCTTCCATGTTCATTACTAAATGTAGTAATGAAGAAATATTACGATAAATGGAATCGATAAAGTAATTTTCGGACATAGCTATACGTCTCGATTTGCTACAAAGAGCATAATTTTTCATCAATTATTTTGCATTTAGTAGCAAGACTTAAACACACTTCTGATTTCTTTTTAAGCAAAGCTAATATTTTATGCATATTCACACGAATAACTCGAATTTGTATACAATGACATACAATTCTTTTGGCTTCTAATCGTCTTTCAATGTGATTTTTTAAAAATATTTGTCTTGAGAAAAATGCTCAATTACATTTGTGTCAAGAATTTTGCAAATGCATTTGATGATATCTAACTTTGTCAGGTTTCGGTTAAATAATAATAATGTCGCAAAAGGTAATTACGTCACAAAAACTATGAGATAAACATCGCAATCATCAATTTGGTTGATGATACATTTTAGGAAATTTGACAGTTATACTTGATGTAGAAATAAAAAAAGGAACTGAAAGAATAAATAATAAAAGGTTAATAAAAAAAATGTATTATTGTGTTTTGGTTTGTGTATACAAAAATAATTATTAATACTAAAATTAATATTAAAATTAAACATACATTTTGTGAAGAAATCATCAATTTAAAAAATAATTACGCTAATTTAAAAAATAATTATGTTAGTTTTTAAAAGAAATTTAACCAGTGTATTTTTTTCATATAGTCGTAGATGTTTAAATAAAAAAGAAAGCACAAAAATCCAGTTATACATATTCGAAATCATAAACATCGAAAACATAAACAGAAAAATATTTTGATGAGCTTTCACAACCAATTCGTTATTTGTATTTGAATTGGCACTTGAATTAATATTTTAAACGGTGAATATTCATTTCCGGGACTATTTGCCGATGAAAGAAGATGAGTAACAAAATATTATGCACATTTCAAAACCATGTAAATAAAATTTAAAGCTTACAACTAATTTACTATCTATTATTTTAATTAGAACACTTTTAAAGGGAATGAGCATTAAAATCTTGTTGTGCACATTAGTCAAGAATTAATTATTTACAGATCTTAATACATTCAGCATTATTAAGATCATTTTAAAATGCATAGAGTATCAAATATTAAATTTCTAGTTAACTTGTTCAATTTAACTTGTGATATTACTGCTGTAGTTTAATAGAATGCGTTTTAAGACCAAAAAATTATTTCGACGCACATTTTAAAGAATTACATTATTATTAATACATATATAGTATATAAGTTTATACAGAATTATACAAGCATTTAAGATCCAACTAGACCGTTTAACGCGTTTATTTCTACGGATTGTGTTTCTCATATATATGATTTTATAAGATTTAATATTATTTATTTCGTCGCCTAAATAGAAGTTATTTCTACATATGTTAATTATTGCGAAGAATAGGTATTAAGGTCTCGGTTAGGCTTAGGACATTCGCATGGAATATCGAAGATGGGTTTGACTCTCCGAAGTAATGTTTTTTGCAATAAAAGCTACTATATAATGTTTATTTGATAAATCTAATGATTGTGCTATATCGAAGATATCGCTCCTGTCTACAAAACGCGGCAACGCTTGCTGTGCGGGAATTTACGCGAGAGTCAATCAGTTTATCGCTTTTCTATAAAAGTGATAGAATGACTGGCTACTGCTCTAATTTCTGCCGCGCGGTAATATCGTGAAAAATATGAAGGATAAATATTTCGGATAAATATTACGGAAAAATATTTCAGATTCGTTACCTTTTTCGTATTTTAATAATTTTATGAAACAGAATGATGAATTAATTGATATAAAGAAAACATATAATTGCTTTTAAATAGGCAAAATGTTTTTTAAAGTACCTTTTTTTATAAAAGTATTAAGATATGATAAATTAAAATGTCAAGGCTTTTTTAAAAAACAAGCAAATAGTTAACTAAAATTAGTTAAAAAATATAATTAATAAAATTCGTCTTTTATACATATAACGTTATAAATTTCAAATGTTTCGACGTATAAAGTCTTCATCAGTGATAATAAAGAAAACGTATTTATGTAATCAATGTCAACGAAGTAACATATGATATATAATAAAAATTATCGCTCTAAGTTAATCTTATTTAGTTATTTCTGTGTTAAGTTATTACGGATCGAAATAAGTATTAAGTCAGAAATTTGAAAGTCCATAATTGTAAAATTTAACTAGTTCTTCGGTTGTTATTAAGAATCATCTCAATCAACAATTTCATTATGTAAAACATCATTCCGAACGAGAAGTTCTTCAACAATTATCCTATATTGTTAATTTAAAACGCTGTTGATTGTCAGACGATTTAGAATAGCATTTTATTATACACGAGGACACAATTTGAAGTTGATTCAATTGACTATTCTACTACATAAATTAACAATATAATAAGATAGTCATTGAATAAATCCTTGTTCGGACATTTTATATGAAATTGTTGACTGAGCTGATTCTCGATAACAACCGAAGAACTACGAGAGCAAAAAAAAAAAAGAAGAAAAAAAAAAGTAAAAAAATCTACATATGAAAAGTTTAACGCCAAAAGAAATTAAAGCTGAGTTGGATAATTTCATAGCACATTTGCACTAGCGTTACGACTGTATACAATTGGTTAAACATGATCGTACATCCACATGTGATGACGTCCAATTGAGGTCTTGCTACGCCAGAAATCATCGATAAAATTCACGATATTGTTTTGATTGATCGACGAGTGAAAGTGTGAGCTTGTTGAGGCACACACATGGCACAGATTTCAATTTTGCACGAACAATTGGGTATGAAAAAGTTATCGGCAAGATGGGTACTGCGTTTGCTCACTGTGGACTATAAGCGCGACCGTGTAACGATTTCAAAACAATGTTTGGAGATATTTTACGTATCGATATTTATGTAACGTAATCGAGATGAATTTCTGTCGATTCATTACTGTAGACGAAACATGGATCTATTACTTCACACCCAAGACGAAGGAACAGTCAAAATAATGGACTTCACCGGATGAACCAGTTCTGAAGGCAAAGACCATAAAATCGGCCGAAAAGGTGGCTACAATTTTTTGGGATGCACGCGGTATAATTCATATCGATTACTTTCCAACGAAGCAAATGATCAATGGCAATTATTATGCAGCCTTATTGGATTTCAACAACATTTTAAAGAAAAAACATCCTTATTTGGCGAAGAAGAAAGTGCTCTTCCATCAAGACAATGGGTTCACTTGTGTGCGGCACCGATAGCCAAATACAACGAATTCCGCTACGAATTGCTTCCCCATCCAACATATTCGTCAAACTTAGCCCCCTGCGACTATTTCCTGTTTCCAAACCTGAAAAAATGATTCAGAGGGAAGAGATTCATTATCAGAGAGCAATTCATTGCCGAAACAAAGGCTTATTTTGAAGAGTTAGTACAAATCATATTATTCGAACGACTTGAAAAAGTTGAAGAATCGTATTGGATCAAGTGTGTCAAATCGAAAGGAGACTACATTGAGAAATAAAAATTAATCGATCAAAAAAAATGTTTTACTATTTTCTAAAAACTTATTGACTTACCCTCGTAATTAAACATAATTTTACAATTATGGACTTTTAAACTTCTGACTTGATACTTATTTCGATCCGTGTACTCGCTGTGTCAATAATTTGAAACGATATTTAACTCGCGCCGATGCAATTTTGGTAAATCCGCCTCACGCAAATGTCCCTAGCCGCGCTTTCCCTCACCACCGGAATTTGCTATGCGTCCCCTAGATCGTTACGTATGAGCGACTCGATCGCCTTCGTGCATCTTCTTCGAGCGCTTGTACGCGTTTGCTGTTCACCGTTCGGCTCCTGTTCTGTTTCGTTCCTCAAAAAGACAACAACATCTTTTTTTTCTCCATTATCTTCTCATCTGAGCATAGTTTTGTACAAAACAAATAAAGCAAGATTCTGAACAAGTAGCATTCATACCATTTACAACAGTGCACTACGCAATATAAGCCACAAGGCATTTGGAAAGAGAAAAAGCGCGTTTCACATAGCGCAAGAAGCACCAAGCCTCATTTCTAATAAAACATTGGTCCTTTGAGCGAATATAGAAGATTGAAAGGATACGAAGAATACCGAGGCACAGATACATACAAATAAACAGGTATCGCAGAATAATCGGATATCGATAAGATATAGGTTAATGCACAAATATAAAAGATATACAGCGAAAAAGGCTGTAGATACTTTCCAGTGTTATGTAGAAGTTATAACTTAAAATAAGCATTCGTTCTAACAAAAAATCAGAAAAAGTAGTTGCCGAATCATCACACGTGTACATTCAATTGTTATCACTTCCTATACTAACTCTTATTCGGGCTAAGTTTGCTATTGTGTACGAGTGGCTAATATATCACAATCGAACGAAATCGAATTTAGAATCATTAACTTCGCTCGCAAGAGCTCGTTGCATTTTCTACCAAGCAATTAAGTCGTTATCTCACATGCTGAGAATCAGCATCTCAGCAATGAACGCGCTAACGCGTCTAGCGGAAGCTAAAACCAAAAGAGCTCAAATACGAACAGTAGCCACAAGGCTAAAAACTTTCATAGAAAATTTTGACCCAAATCAAGAATCGCGATATGAGATTAAAGAGCATAAGAAAAAGTTAGAAGATTTATGATCTCTGTTCGACACGGTTCAATCACGTATCGAAATTCTAGAAAATGTTGATCCCGCAAACGTTGACAAAGATGTTTTCCGTAAATAGCAACACCGAACAAGTTTCGAGAATCTTTATTTTCAGTTAATATCGCGTTATGAAACGGTAATTGAGCATCTTAATCAAAACACAGTTCCAATCTCTTTCTGTTCCAACAATAATCACGTAGTCAATACGAAGGAAAGAGAAACTTTAGGTTGCCTAAAATAGATTTACCAGTTTTTTAGGTTCCTACGAGGATTGGTATTCTTACCAAGATATCTTCGAAAAGCTAATCCATTTAAATGAAAGTTTGATTAAAATCGAGGAAATTCCATTATCTCTGATCTTCAAAGAAGGCTGCAGGGATAATACAATCTACAGAGACTATGACTGACAATTATCACGATGCATGGACAGCAATGAAAGAGAGATTTGATAACAAGCAATCGTTACCCTTAACTATAACTAGCACTTTGATGACTTTAAGTAAAAAAAAAAATTTCATTTATTTTTGTCATTGTAATATTCAAATTTTATGAAGGAAATTTTGAAATTTTGAAAACTATTTTAGATAATAATACATTTTTAATTCATAAATATCTATTTGATAGAACGCCATACATATTCTAATATAATTCCGGTTCCGTCACAGTAATATCATAAACATGTATAAGATATCTTGGGAGTGTCATTCATTATAGTCTGTGGACATTAAATTCCGAGATATATTATTTATTTTCAATAAAAATATCTTTATTTAATCTATAGATTAAACAAGGATGTCCATTATATAGGTGGCGGACTAAGCGCGCGGCATAATCATTGTTTTTATAGATTTCTGTTTTCTCTTGCAAGCTTGCAAGCTATAATATGTAGATAATACAGAGTAAAAGTCAATATGAAACGAAAATATTCATAATCATATTTAAAAAATATTCATTCAAATGGAAAAAAAAGTATTTATTCATTTCTTAACGAATAAAAAAGAAGTGTATTCGAATGAGTATTTTCATTCATTTTTTTATGCATTTATTCGAATATTAGGTGTATTTATCGGACATACTATGATACTACATACACGAAAGCATCGAACTATCGGTATGCGACTCATATATCGATATAATTCCCACGATCGCCGATAAGCTTTTAAACACGGAATACAGCGTCGCAATTCAAAATGGATGATTCGGTACATTTAAGCAAATTCAAGACAATCTTTGAGAAAGGTTACATACCGAATTGGACCACGGAGGTGTTCATCAAAATATGGAAAACTAATCCCGTAACGTATCTTTTGGAAGATTATCACGGAAAATCCATTGCAGGAAGATTCTACGAGTATGCATCGCTAATCCCAACGTATATCTTGTTGAAAAGGTGTTGCGTAAAAAAGGAGACAAGATTTACGTGAAATGGATGGGATTTGACAATTTACACAACTCTTGGATATACAAGGAGAGTGTGTTATAAGAATAATTATAAAAATAATTTATTACAAATTTATTACAAACTGTATAATTTTTTTTCCTTACATAAATATTAAATATGATACTTATTATACATGTTATACACATTACATATATTATACATGCATGCGTACACACGACACACATATGTACATATATACATACATACATACATATGAGTACATACGTATTAGGTGTACAACTTTGCTTCCGCCGTTTTCCTATAGATGGCTTTAGCGGTGGTCGAAATAAATAGATCATAGACGTCATACAATAAACTTGAGCATCTGTCAACCCCATAGAAACATTAGTCGATTTGTGTCTGCATCATAAAGTTATTCTCGATTGAAAATGTCAGTTTACGAGCCAAATTCTCGTCATTTGCGGGAGGTTTAAATTTTTTGCTTCAATATGA
>Ga0157363_1004271_pt1 | contig 13131 bp, 6 predicted proteins | sample AttsexASBM1_FD_111477 | JGI IMG/M metagenome (GOLD analysis project Ga0157363, IMG submission 111477) | Fungus gardens microbial communities from leaf cutter ant in Ribeirão Preto, State of São Paulo, Brazil - Atta sexdens ASBM1 | ecosystem: Host-associated > Fungi > Mycelium > Unclassified ...
GTAAGTTTCGGTCACGATAATAATTATGGTAATTACAAGAGTGAACAAACGAACGGCGTACTCGCCTCTCTCGCGCGTACTTAACGCGGAAATAAGGGAACAAAACATGCGGGTTTAAAACAGCACGAGTTCGACGCTAAAACGGCACTTCGCCCGAAATTGTTCGTGTCTGTTCCATGTTCCGAAACGGCCAAGCAAATACTTGCGCAACACAGACCTGTGTTGTCTGAGAATGTAAATGGCCGCCGGTTTACACTCCACTCAACCCCGTTGCGCAAGACCAACTCGGATTTAAATCAATTCTAAACAGATTTCGCAAAACCGCGATGTAAAATAACGCGTAGCACTCCAGTTTTACGTTAAATATAGCGTAATCTGAAAATCAGTAATCTTCTTAACTCAAAGATAGGTCAACAAACGGGCGCGTCATAAAGTAGTGTTAATCTTCAAAATAAACCTAATATCAGGTTCCTAATTCTTAATATTATTTCATTTTAATTCGTTTAGCTTGCTACTATTGATGGAATTCGATTTTTAAAATCAATTAGCAGAATAAATAAAATAAATCTTAATTTTAGTTTTGAAGTAAATAAATTCTGAAATATACATTTTTCTCAATTCTATTGTATCTCTAAATCTGCATTTGACAATAAACTACTAATGTTATCATAATATGTACGTAACCATCAATTCGTTAGAAGATCGAATTTAAATAACTATTAAACAGATTTCGCAAAATCATAAAGTAAAGTAATGGTGTCATTTTTATTTTTTAATATAATGTGATTTCAACATCAATAATGTTATAATCAATCATATTCTTTGTAAGAAAGTATTGGAAAGTTTTCGAGAGCTAGATGAGAAAATGTATGCATCAGAAAATATATTTCAAAATGTCAAATCCAATATGACATTACTATTTCTTAATTCCTAATATTACGTTTATTTCACTTTATTCGTTTAGTTTGCTGTGAATTATTAACGGAATTCGACGTAAGAAATGAATTAGCAAGAAACGATCAATAAAAAATAAATTTTAATTTTACTTTAGTTATAAAGTAAATGTATTCTAAAATATATATTTTTCTCATTCCTAGTGTTTCTATAATCGACAGTAATAAACGAATTATGTTGTCATAACCATGTACTATTAATTCATGCTCAAACCTATTGGTAAGATCGAAATTTGAACCTGAATAATTATTAAACGGATTTTACAGATAAGTCCTGAAATAAAATAATTATTCATTTCTATTTTTGTATGTAATGCAATTTTAAAATAATATAATCAATAATATTCTCCATAAATGAAAGAGTTAGATGATCAAACGTATGCACCAAAAAGCGTCACTAATTTTCAAAGTACCAAACTTAATAAAGAATTTCTAACATTGCTGCTCATTTATTTTAATTCAAACGCTAATAAAACAAATATCTGATATATTGCAACATCAATCAATGAGAATTGACGCACATAATACACAATGAAAATTCAAAGTAAATAATTGTGATACCAGATAAACGATAAGGATTATGAATACCAGCTAATTATAATAATGCGCGCAGATAAATGAATAGTGGCGTATTTACATTTACGTAATTACCGAAATCATGAATGCGTTAATCAACGTGACTAATGAATTAAATCCTAAAGCTTGAAAGAGATGCAATCGTAAAACGGAATCGCGATAATTAGGCAACACTCAATCTCGTTCCGGAGAAAGAGACGTGATAAATCAGCAAAACAACATTCGTTGCACAATGATCTAATGCGCCACTCGGTGAATTGATGATGTCGATGTCATTATGAGTGAGTTATTTGATTTACACTTTCTGAAATAATCCACACATATGTTAAATATATACACCTTCGCATTCCGATACGGTGTGCTAAGTGCGCGCATAACAGATCGGAGTCTCAAATATTGCTTTTCCCCGCCATTTTCTCATGTAACTGGATCTGTTCTTATTCCTCTCTCGATTTATCTGTCTTTACTTTATTTTACTTTCCTATATTATTTTTAAGACTGAAGTAGTTAATGATGTAAATAACAAAGATTCGTAAGCCAATGGCAATTAGCGCAGATTCTATCGTACTCTTGTAAAATTTTAACAGTCGAGAGAAGACTAATAAAGCAATTCTCTCTCTCGCACGCAACATTCATATATTTCTGGTACTTGTTCGTTCTGCCTCTTGTAGCCATATGTTGCAGCAGTAGTTTTTTCCTTTCTCTTTTGGGTGCTTCAGCGCGCGGTCTGCTGGTGATTAGCGTGCTCATTACGCTCGACGCTAATGATGCTTGCATCGCCGCAGACAAAAGCTGCGTACAGCAATCGTGCGACGAGTTTATCTGGAGAGGGTGAAGGGAAAGGGGGGAGGGGAGAGGAAGAGAAGAGTGTCTCCTAAACTGGGATGTATTCTGAATGAAATTCATAGTTGCAGTTTCACGTAGCTGCTACAAAATAAACGTAAAAGCAATGAAAGTAACGAAGAAAATAATTTTCTAAAACTAGTGGGCATACAGCTTAGCAAGCCTAAGGAGTTATTAGAACGCCGGTTATTAACGCGTTATTAAAATAGCAGGAAATATTACGATAATTTGTCACTTCTTAAATATGAATTAGGTCACTCCAGGCACACTCGCTAATCGTAGGGCACTCGTAACAAAGTTTTAAATATAATGAATATTAATTATGAATGTAAAATTCAGTACGACTTAGCGTAGATGAAAATATCGTTCGTGAATGTGATATGAGCATGAAAATAACGTATGTAACAAGGTAATAAATTATCATCTGCTCGGTGGATTTAAGAATTTCTCGACTAGGAGCATAAAAATGTGCACGGCACGATTTGTGGGCGACGTTAAACTTCTTCTCGTGACACGCGCGTGATGTACGATTCGCCTACGAAACCGGCCTCGAGGAAACGGGGCGCACACTCGAGTCGGAGGAAGAGGTAGGAGGGACGGTGAGAGAGCGTGATCTCTTTTTTAGGGGGCGGAGAACGAGACGCGTCGCCCACGGCCGTGCCGAAATACGGGGAAATTAATAAATTGCTCAAACTTAAGTCGAGCGTCTCCCTTCTCTCCCTCCTGCCTCCCCCGTCCCTTTAAGTGCCGGAATAAAGGACCCTCATAAATTTCATTCCGCACGCCCGAGCACCCTCGCCCGAGTGAGAACGGGCGTTGGTTCCCTTCATCCCCGAAGAAGGAATGCTCCAGCGCGCGCGCGAGCAGCATCGCGTCGAGCTGGCACCCGCCATTCGAGCCTGAGAAATTTCGAAAGAAGAAGCAGAATTACACTCTCTCTCGCCGCCCCTCCCAACCCCCCGCTTTCCTGTCGTCACGCCCGCGAAACGCCCGAGATATACGCCCGTCTGATAAGCGCCATAACGTGATATACGGCGGTTACATCGCGACGACGGGAAAAAAGCGCTCGCGAAGTGCTGTTACGCGACTATACGCCCGTTTTCCCTCTTTCGAAGCAACTAATCTCCGAGTATTTCCGCGTGCTTAGATGCTAACGCGAGAATTCGCTCTGCGAAAATCGAGTCACACTTGATGCGTTTTTTTCTTGAATACCAAAGAAGAGAGAATAACTATTGTCAAAATCTGATAACAGTGAGTGCTTGGACTAAATGTTTCTCTGCAGAATACTCGATTTTTCTTAACTGTCTTAAGTTAATAATTAATAAGTCATCGTGTATGAGATAATTTTCAATCAGGTTAATGCCTGATAAAAAGATATATTACGTGGAAAGAACGGTTTTGTTCAAGTATTTAAAAATTTTGCTAAATACAGATCTGAAAATAATTTTGATGAACGATAATATAAATGTAGGATGCTCATGCATTCTAGTTGCTAGAATATTAAAACATTTTGTAGTATTGTTCACCATTATTGAAGTTTACAATTTACATAATTATTTTGAATCTAACAAAATTATGTTCAAGTACGTACCTTTTTTAAATACTTCAAGTCTGATAAAAATAATAGATTGTTTAATCTTATTTATGTCACACATATTTTTTACGCAGAAATGTATATATCTACGGAAAAAGTGTTTTTGTTGAAATATTTAAAATTTCATCGCGATCCGAAAATAATTTCGCTGATATCAAAATAATGACGTAATATAGAAATTTCAAGTATAATGAATAATACTGTAAAAAGTTTTGAAATTCTAGTAATTACGGTTTGGACACTCAACATAATTATTTTGATGGTCTGATAAAATTATTATTCAGAGTTGCAATATCTAGCTAAATTTTTAAGTACTTTAGCAAAATTGTTCTTGCTGTATAGAAAACATTGCTTTCGCCTTCCTCCCCCCTCTCTCTTTCTCTCTCTCTCTCTCTCTCTCTCTCTCTCTTTCTCTCTCTTTGTACAAAAACAGTTAATAATATGTTAAAATGAATGAAACTATTCTACAAACGCAGAATCAAAAAGACATTAAAAGAGATATTTTTCATATTCAGTTTATCCTCCTGTTTTAAGAAAAAGAGACGAAGTTTTGTGTTGAAAAGTAATTAAATTTCGAGAGAAATAAAAATTAAGATGCTTGTATGTAGGTACACCTGATATATATTATGACTCAGCACTATGGTGCTATCAAATGGGATTTGCATCTGGAGAAGCTGAAGGATGTTGACATTTCATGGTAAGCGATCTTTCCGCGCAAATAATGGCCGGTGCATTTCCAACCGGTTAGGATGAATGGGATCGGAATATAAGGTCGAGAAAGGGGTACAATGGGCACAACGCACCACTCAAGCCTTATCAAAGAGCCTTAATTGCATTTTTATCGGGGATAAAAAATGAAGCATGAATCCGACAGCGCGCAGTCCGCTACCAACGTGCCGGCGTGGCTTTCCCGGTTCGCGGATTGGTCGAACGATGGTGATGTCGGCGGATATAGAATAGGTGACGGTAGTGGTGGCGGCACGAAGGGGATCGGTGGCACGGGGGGTTGCAGGGGAATGAATAGCAACGTGAAACAAAAGCACCGGGTTACAAATGGCGTGTATTCGCGACGGCATTGTTTTAAATGGCTGTCAGACGCCCGGAATTTATCCCGTTTTGCTACGTGACAAGCGCCATTAAATTTATTTATTCAGCCACGCAGTCGCGCAGGGTCGCAGACGCAGGAGAACTCCCAGAAGTCCCCGGGCCCCCTGCCCCCCTGCCCCCCTGCCCCCCCCCTCCCCCCTGCGCCAACCACTCGCCCTATGTCCTCCGCCCCCTCCCGTCCGCTCGTCTCGTGTTCTACAGGTGAAAACGAAACGGCGAACGAATATTGGAAGCGTGCGCGCGATTGCAAGTGATGTATTGTAGACTGCGGTAATATTCTACGCGAAAAGAAACAAAACGAGAATATTCGAACATTGGAAATATTATTTACCGACGAATATAGAAGTCGGCGAGAGAAATGCGAGCGAGCATAGAATGCGAAATTGTTTATTTTTGTCCTGAATTTTGGTCTTGATCGGACTTGCAGTTCGGGCGATAATTGAATATAATTGAACAAAAACGTCACTACACACGAAATATTGCTCTCTCATTACATTTATTTTGAAAGAACATTAATCAATTAATCGAATTTAGTCAATTTGAAAGTTGTCATTTTTTATTTCGTTCGCTGTCAATATTTTTGAAAATAAAATTTACAACTTCTAGAATATATAAATCGACATAACAGAAAATATCATTTTTAAACGATTACTTTTGAATTTTATTATGCAAGCATATAAGAAAAGGTCGCGCGCGACCTTTAATTCGCGAAAGCTTTCGATGCTTAATATAACCACGTTTAATTTTGTTAAAATGATAAAGTTAACGCGACAAACAACTAGAAAAGCACATTATTTTACGCCTTCAAAATAGAATAGCTATCAAAGAGCTCTCAGGACTGTCATTCGTGATCACAAGGGTGCAGTGATTATCGGGCACTCCTCGATATCTCAATGAGCAAACTTCATCGGCGGCGGATCAATGAACGGTCATTCCCACGGAAAATTTGTCCCTTAGCGTGAGAATTAAATGCGACGGTCGTTGCCAGCGGAAAGAGACAAGCCTGACTAATTCCAAGGTTTATATTAATTCTTAATTTCTTAATTTCAAGTCGATCGTTAAGTACAGCGCCAAAAAAAAGTCTGGCCTTCCATCGGTAACCACCGCGCCATTGCTCTCTCCCTTATACTTTCTTACCGCTCTTCATCCACCCTCGTTTCCGGCTCTTCGACTGCCGATGAAGGAAGAAGGAAAAAGAGAGAGAGAGAGAGGAGAAGGTTGAGAGCGAGCGCAATTAAGCTCTCGCTCTCTTCGGGGATCCATTCATTTTTCAGGTAACGTCGCCGGACGGCCTCATCTAAGTTTTAAATCGCGTGCTGGCGGCGGTCTGCGATACGCGACCGGCCTTGGACGAGGGACGGAGGAAGGCAGGGCTCGTCGCCAATTTATGTATATTGGGCCGAGATTTGCATTCACGCTAACTATTATACTCGACTCTTTCTCAATTCTAATGACGACAGCGAGTCCCTGTCACGTAAATATTTGTTAATATACCAGCATACGTAAACTAGTTTGTAATAGTGAAGAAATCTTTTATTTAGTTAAACTTACCTTGGAATAAAATCTGTGTTAAGGTTGTGTGAAGATGTTAAATAAACAAAAATTAGAGCGATAAAAGTCAAACTGTCAAACAATCTTCTTAGAAGCAAACAGTCTAATTGCTCTGCTAAGATTGATTCTACTTATTAAAATTCCTATATTATCTAACATTAGAATCAAAACTTCTAAAAATCTCGCATATTTAAAGATGTATCAGGTGTACAATTTCTGCAAAAAATAACTGGGATTCGAAATTCATATTTTCCATATAAAAATATTATATACATGAAATAATTCAATAAGATTAATATTTATTTAATAATTTTATAATTTACATAAGAATTTCTTTTTTTTTATCTTAATTATATTTTATAAACATATCTATTTCTTATTAATAATTTTTGATCTAGGTTCTAAATCACCGCCAATCTTTTTGTATTATAATTTTCATGTATAATATAGAAATAACTTTCTTATAATTTTTTCATTTTGTTATAAAATAAGCGTACATTTTTAACTTTATTATTAAAAAATTACTGTTTTAAAAATAAAAGATGTTCAATGGTAGGTTTATTTTCGCGGATAATGTTTCCGAATATAATTTAATGAAATTAAGACTTTAATTAATCGAGAGATAAAAAATTCACTGAATGTGTAAAAAAAAATGTTAAATTATATTTAAACAATATATTTAAACAATTTATTTAAAATAGAATTAATAAATAAGAACATCAAAAATATACACGAATCTCTCAACCATAAATACGTTGTACGAGTGTTAAAATAAAAGTTGTTCCTAAAAAGTTTCATAAGCCAGAACGAATGAGTGTAACGCATTTCCCGCTAATGCTATTAGCTTTATCAGTTGCCTCGCGGTCCAGCTATTTCATCGACAGGACTTTCCCGCTTTAGCATTCCCTCTCCTCTCTCGTGCTTTTACGGAGCAAAAGTAAAATCAGATAGATATTGACGAGATGGAGCATCGAACTGACTCGATGAGACCGACAAGACGCGCGATACAAGTTACAGCAGGACTTTCCTCACACTTGTGTGTTTACGTTTCAGGCATGAACATATTTTACAGATTCACGATCGCAAACTCGCCCTAGATCGTCAACATTAGTAGCTGTATCAAAAAAACAGAAGCTTTTTAGGCTGTTATCAAATTTATAAAACACGAAAATGGTAATTTTTCAATCACGTGATATGATACGAGCATATCAAGCATTATCAAACGCGAAAGCTTGGTAAAACAGTAATAAAATAGTCAGCCTGTACTTTACCGTGCAGAGAAAACGTACTCTGATCATACTTTGCAAATGGTGCTGTTCTAAATTTCCGTCCTTCACTTTTGTTGGGCCTGCGAAAGTCGTCCAAGTGTGCGCACAGCACGATCGTGTACGCTCATCGTTGGAGGATGCACGTGGGCGTGGACACGAACTTGTGTATACCCACGTATGTGCACCGTACGTAGGAGTCGAATTCCGAAATGGCGTCATGTACGTCCGCCAGCGCGCGCGTTTACGCCCGATGGTATCTCCAATATGGGTCACACACATAGAACGGAGAAGTCCAGCCGCTACGAGCCGGAAACTCTACATTCAAAGCCGAATGGAGGACTTTCGGTAAAGAACAAGAGAGACGAAGCAAGAAAAGAAAGGGAGAGAGAAAAAGGGGGTAGAATTAGGGGTAGGTTTCGAGATAAAGATAGCAGCGAACTCTGATATCTCAACTCCATTTCTAGGCTTCTAGTTCGTGCTACGAGTCGCGAACAAATGTGTCGTGAGTCCGACTTCCTTTCCTTTTCCCTCTTCTTTCCGCCGACCCTACTCCACTACCCTCAATCCTTCGGAACCACGTCGTGTCACCTGAGGGCCAGGCATATATTCTCTGCCGGCTGGGATCGACCAAGTTTTCCAATAAATTTCTATATCCGCCGGCTGCATCTGCAACGGACGACCCGGGACCGTCTTATTATGCGACCATTCGGTGATGCCGAATTTCCCTCCTATCTCGATCCCTCTGTCGTCGATGATAAGCGGCATCGGTTCTCCCTGTAGACGATTGCTCCATTGCAGACTTTAGTGTTCTGCGCAGTATGTACGTTTGACCGTGACAAGGAATTGGATTTACCGTAATAGAAAGACATTATCGTAATCTTCATGCGTGGCGTACTTGTTTTTATTGTATTAAAATAATTCGAATTATGATTACAGATCAAAGTATCAGCAAAATTTACTTGCTATTATACTATTTGTAATTTAAACACACTCAAAAAATGATAGTATTTGACAATTATTTCTACTACCATATTTATCATTTCATTTTTCAATTATATAATATCACATATTGTAAGAACTTATTTATAGATACTGAAGAAAAACATTTTTTTAGATTTTTATTGTCTATTTATAAATTGTAAATCACTCATAAGAGAACAACAATAATAAAGAACAATAAAAATAAACATATTAGTAAAATAATTGGCTTGTCGATAATAATTCTCGTTATTTAATTAAAATGATTAAAGCGGTAATAACTTTATTTTAGAGCTATAACGATTCTATTAATTTTATGATATAATTTTAACTCGAAAATGAGATAACTGAAAATTTCCAACTTATTAATTATTATTTTATTCTGCTTATTAGAATCATTTACTTCCTTATAACAAGCCATTTAGAGCAATCGCATCGGAATTGGAATCGAAAATCGCACATGTATTTTATTTGCCAGCTGTCCAAACTCGATGAATCATCGTAACCGAGATGAAGAAACTCGCGCAATAATATGTTCGAAAATTTTTCAAGGATCAATAAAAGCTAATTAACCGAAATTTTTATCTTAAAGAGAGAGAGAGAGAGAGAGAGAGAGAGAGGGGGGGGGGAAGGGGTCTCAATTTCTAACCACGTAATTGTCTCACTATTATCGAAAAGAATATTATTGAAGAGAATTTATGATATTGACATAGTTTGACATTAATTATCAAGAAATTAATTCATAGAAAAAAAAATTCAAGAAATATGACAAATTCGATAAATTTCATGCTAATTGAACTAGATACCTTAAAATAAAAATACTTTACAAATATATTGTAGCTTTAATTTTTTAAACCATTTTATACGATATATATGTCAAATAATCTTTAATTTTTATGAAAGACAAAACAAAAGTTAAATATACAATTTCACGATTAGATTAACAAAGCTTAACTTTCTGTAATCCATGAACAAGTTAGGCAACCAAAGCAAATGAAATCATTCGCACGTGAATAATATTATGTCACGCATTTTGAAACAATCCAAATAGCGATACCTCGATATCACTGTTATGAGCCATAACGATCAAAATTCATGGGAACTGCAGCGAGGCAGAATTGTCGTCGCGCGCCGTTGACGTCGTGTAAATGGAAATGAGTGCACTTGTTCGTCCAAAAATCAATAGCGTTCCGCGCGAAATGGCCAATAAAATATGCAAAAGTACTAAACAATGTAAATCCCATGAATCACAGTCGTCGACAGTGCCGCTCGATTTTGTGACACGAGAGGAAATGGTGAGGATGTGCGATACATCGATAATGTAACCAACTAAAATGATAGTCAATGATATTGTTCACGTTGCAGCAGAAAGTAGCGATACGTTACATAATACTGATACACAATCAATTTTATATGGAATATTTTACAAATTTGAAACAATATATATGAATAATGGTAAATATGGCTCTAATATATATAAAACCTTATAAAAAGATTTCTTGGAAAATTTCTTATTAGACTTTAACGTTGCTAATTATATACGTGTATTAAATATATACGTGATATATTTAAAATTTTATAAAAATGTTATATTACTTAAAAATGCAATTTATCAAAAAATTATTCGTCTTTTTTTTATATTTGCGCGATATTTTTATTTAATAGTACACACATCAATTTTGGGCATCCTTACTACACACGTTCGGTCATTCGTGTTCTGGATTAATTTTCATCACTTTTACAAGTAAATAAAAATTATTAAACGATTTTTATGTATATTTTGACATCTTTAGAAAGTATTTGTAAAGTTGTATATTTATAACAAAAATATATATAATATGAATCTATATAAATTATTACAACTAAATATAATTAATAAAATGAGAAAAATGCACTTTTTCGTACAAAAATGTAAAACTCTGAAACAAAAATGTTAAACTCTGAAACAAAAATGTTAAACTTTGAAATAAAAATGTTTAAAGAAAAATATATATTAATATCTTAAAGTTGACATTCCAAACTACAAAGGAAAAAATAGTTCAAGTATCGGCAGTCCAAAAAATTTAGTTATTTAGAAAACCTGAAAATGATATTCTTTTAATTTGCATGAATAGTCATAAATTAAAAATATATTGCATTTTAAGCAATACATTTTATTATTGCTATTGTGTTAAAAAGACTTATAATTTATTAGGAAAATGTTTTTTTATAACATTAGAGACAATACAGGTAATATATAATATATTTATCACAAAAATATCAAAAAAAATCAATGTGTTTATTAAGAGTTAATATATATATGTTGTTCTAGGATTAAATTCTTTTTTTAATAATTCGCAAAATATTCTCGCGATACAAAATTAGTTGAAAATAAAGAAAAAAATAAAATTTTTTTAGTTATAAAAATGTACACTCTATACACACGATGAGTCATTTGTGATCCAAAGATGAACTTCGGAGTTATTTTAGTTAAAAGAAATGCACAAATTGAAGTCGGCAACGCACAAAACTTGTTTTCTAAATGCCAAACTTTTTTTAGGAATAAAAAAGAGATCAATATTTGATCAGGTGCTCTTAGTATTTCAAAAAAAAGAAATGCGCAAGACAAAGAAAAGAAATGTGCGAATAATCCAAAGATGTGTAGTAAAGGTTAAACAAAGTCCGTCGGGTTTAACAATTTTAACTTTACAATGAGAGACAATGTAATAATGTCGTAAATTTTTATACTTACCGGACCGAATTGTTCGAAGTAATTTTTGACGTCCTCCAGCGTCGTTGGCGCCGATAATCCCCCGACGAAGATCTTCTTTGTCCTTGTCACCATCTATAAAATAAACAAAAAAGGGGAACTTAAAATGATTTTTTTTTTTTAATTAAGATAATACAATCAATTTTTATACATGTAAATGTAAGAAGTGAATACATTTGTTACTATAATTATTACACACTAAATACTTTTTTTACTCTTACTTGCCCTTGCGAATATTTGTTTTTATAGGTTTAATTATAAATCCTAATATTTTATTTCTTATTTTAAGATAATACAGTTCGTTTCTTTTCGAAAAAGAAAATAGATAAAAAATAAGCAGTAACACGATTAACAATGTTCCAGGAAAGGAAATAAAATTTTCAACGCAATATGATCGTACACTAAAGAAATTGATAAAGAATTTATCAAATACAGATGATTTGTGTCTCGATGTACTATGACATTTCCAGGTAAACTTCTCCACTAGCGATGTTCTTGCTTTTAGTCTTTCATATTCCATATCTGTCTGGTTATCGGCAGAAAAGTCGTAAATAATCGACACAAGTGCATTATTAACAGCCGAACTTACGCTTCAATATAACATATCAATACATAAACACGAAGGAAAAAACACTCATGTTTTCATAAAATTTAGAAAATACGAAAAAGAATATATAAGATTTTCTCTTTTTGTCGATTGAGAACTTTATAAAGAAGAAAGAGAAGAAAAGTGGAAGGATAGAGAGTGTTATCAGAAATTATCAGATCAGAATTAAAGAATGAAACCTGAAAAAGACGCGTTAAAGGTCAGGGTCAAAATCGGAAGAAATGTTACTAAGCGCTTGTTTATCGCAGATTCATATTGAATGTGCGTGTTGTGAATCAAAAGAATGCTCGGTCTTTTAAAGTTGTTCACAGCGAATCCGAATCCGCTATCCTGCATCTGATACAATTACAAACCGCATACGAACTTGACATCTTCGATCTCCGATATTCCTTGCGTCTCTCGTCAGATATTGAACGTTACTACCCACGCAACTCGGGAATTACGCGGATATCAGTGAGATATGATAATATAATCAATGAATTAGAAATGGAGATCACGAGAAATTCGATCAATATTTAAGGACCGTAATCGATCGCACATATACACACACATCATATTTAATGATGAAGCAATAGAATATACCAAGAAATAAAAATTTTCAATGAAAATGTTCATGCGACATGATATTTTTGTAAAAAATAATTTTGCAAAAGTAAAAATTTAGATAAATATATACAGATCTGAAATAATTTTATTGGACTATTAAAATAATTAAAATATAGAAGCTCGAGCATAATGAGCAATGCTATGAAAAGTTTTGACATTTTAGCAATTTGAACGTTTTATATTATTATTTTGATGTTTTTCAACAAAAAATAATAAATTTTTAAATTTTAGACTTAGCTAAACTTTTAGATACTTCAACAGAACTGTCTTTTTCGGGACTGTCTTTTATAGGAATCTAA
>Ga0157363_1004272_pt1 | contig 13130 bp, 1 predicted proteins | sample AttsexASBM1_FD_111477 | JGI IMG/M metagenome (GOLD analysis project Ga0157363, IMG submission 111477) | Fungus gardens microbial communities from leaf cutter ant in Ribeirão Preto, State of São Paulo, Brazil - Atta sexdens ASBM1 | ecosystem: Host-associated > Fungi > Mycelium > Unclassified ...
GTCATTAATTGGTCAAAAAGATGACATTATTATACCTTAAATATTAGTGGAAAAAAGTTCGTGGCGTTTTTCCCATTAGATGGCATTAAAAAAACACCATGAACTTTTTCCCACCCCTAATAGGTCACATGACGTCAATAATTTAAAATGACTAAGAGCGACTGTTATCAACGCCGATTAACTTAATCAACGATTAACTTATTCAGCAGAATTATTATTATAGATAGAAGATTTTCATTACTTTTATCACAGGTAAGTATAAGAACGCAAAAATAGAAGTATATCACGAAGAGATAAGGTTAAGAACGATATACGGCCTTGCTGTTGACTACACTGCTGATTGAGTTAATCATCGATTAAGTTATCGGCATTGGTAAGAGTCGCCCTAACTGTCAAAATAATAACAGCTGAGGAAATGTGAAAGAGTTTCATTCAGTCTCAATTTTCATCTGCTTAGAAGTTTTATAACTTTGTTTATGTTTCTGTTACTTTCCCCTTACATTTGACTCCAATTTTTATTTTGTCAGGGATAAGTGTGACTTCCGACGCCACCCCGTCATCACGAAGAGGTCTTGAAGAAACATGAGGATGTTATAGTCGCTTGAGCGTCGATCGATGGAACACGCGATTGAAGTGATTCTCAGGGAATTATCATTGACTGTTGAATACTTGCGTAGTCACTATACTGCTTTATAGTCCCAGCTGTGTAAGTAGTTTTGGTGTCACGAGGCACGGCCTTTCGAATTACTCGACAGCGAGATAACAGTCATTCCTTCAGACAACCATGTAGAAATCCTTGTGATAAATCGAAAGGCGGCGACTGCGTAAAATAGAAGTCGAAGATTTATCAGAGAAAATCGATATTTATATCAGAAAAATCTGTTTATATTATACTTTTTATATATTTCCTTCAAGTGCTCAACAATGTACAAAGAGATTCATAAATATATATCTATAAAATGGATTAGGTATACATGAAAAGCTAAAAATTTTTAATTAATTCAAGCTATAAACATATAAAATGTGTACATGTAAGAGTTAATGAGTATGTGTTCATGTGTGTGTGCAAGCGAGTATGCTTACAAAAACGTAAAGTGTTGAGACTTCGTGTCCGTGTTAAGGGGATTCTAAAGCTGTCTGTATTATCAACTAAATCATATAATTTTTGTATAACAAATATTTTATTTCTCTTTCACAGATTCGAAAATTCTTTTCCAGATTAAAGTATACGCATTAATACGTGTTTGTGAGATGAAGTTTATGCCGAAAAAATCAAAAATTTTGAAATTGATATATTTTTACCATTTTTTTTTTAGTGTAACTTGGCGTCTCAAGCTGTCAATTCGTGACAACATTTGCTTGTTATGAAAGTTTTGCAACTTGTAGATATTTACGAAATAGTAATCTGCAGTAGTTTGCACGAACATAACGTCAAGTTCTTAAAATTAGACTTAGACACTTTATCGCGACGAATTTGTTATACGAAAATTGACACAAATGTGTGACCGTGTGTATCATAGATGCGAGAAATATTGGTGTGGTAGTACATATGTCAGTGCGCAGGAAAAACAGCGATCTCTGATGATTTCGTCAAAGTTTGGACTTCGCTTTAGGATTCCCTTAATATAGTGAGATATAAGAGTTAAAAAAAACTAAAAGTTTATAAAATACATGACGATAGAATTAAGCGAGTAGTTATAGAATTTGTCCCTATATAGAGCTGTTAAGGGGAGAGAGAGAGAGAGAGAGGGAGAGAAAGAGAGGGAAGGGAAAGAGAAAAGGAGAGGGGAGAGAGGGGAGGGGAGAGAGAGAGAGAGAGAGAGAGAGAGAGAGAGAGAGGAAAGAATCAGAGTTCCTTCGGGATGTTCTTAGAAGATCTTTCATTCAATTAAGTTGCTCTAGGAAACTCGTTCTTTCCCAACTGTCCGGAATGTAAATCCGCTGCGCTTCTTTGCGCTTCATGTCACGTTTCCTTTAACTTTCCGGTCTCAATTTCAGATGATTGCATAACAGATACTCGGTTAAATTTTGCCGGATGTCCAAACCTATTTTAATAGACAAGACTATTGATTTTGTTCAAACATATATCATACTAATTCATTCAGCATATTTTTTAACGACAATTACTAACGGAAGTTAAAGATATATTATTTTTATAATAATAATAATAAGAAGCGATGCTTCCCTTCTCCCCAAAGAAGCAATTTTATTCATTGGGCCTTTTGATGAAAAAATATTAATATAATACTACTGCGATCTATAGCTGTGAGTCGAAAAACCATCCGGGGAGCAGAAGAAGAAGAACATCAATTACTGTCTAATAAATATTTGGCCGATTGCCAACAACGACGGTATCGATAAAACGTACTGTAATTGCATAACTGACATTTACAACACAAACCAAAGCGATCATCATTCAACATTTTTCTTTCCTAGCTACAGGATTACGTTCTCGAGGATCGTATTGCCGGGACGAAGAAGAAAAGTTTTCGAAACGACGATATCAGTTGGTCGGTCGGTTTCGACTTGAAGCGGGGGCATGATGAAGGGGGACGATAATACCTTACGAATCGGTGTGTACAAGTCTAACCGTGTACACCGTGCATATCGACAACAGGTGGGGCTGTATATCCCACCTGCGGAGGATTCAACATCTACCTGATGAGGATGATGTCTCGTTCTGGTGGGAGGAATTTAGGTTACTCGTACCACTAGGGAATGTGGGCCGACTATATACCGGCTCATCGCGAAACCGTCAGTCATTCCTTCCTCGTATTTGCAATTCGTCGGCTAGCATCACTGCCAGAGATTCTTTCTCTTGTCGTTGTCGTCGTCATTGTCGTCTGGCACTCGAGGGCTCTTCTCGCATCTCGTCCCTAGGTAAGTCCTGAGCCAGCGAAAGAGGCAACAAAGCAGGAAGAGGAAGATTGTCAATTTTAAAACCTCATTGCATCTTTGAGGACCGCTGCTTCTTCAGTAAGTACGACATTTATTTATTCAAGGACTATAAGAGTTCACATTTCGACTTCAGCATACTAACTTCAGCAAAGAAACGATTGGATATTTTTTGTCTATTAAAAATAAAGAATTTTTATTTGAGAATTTCAATGCGAGAATGGAATTAAAGTTCATAATTTATAAAGTATGAAAAAATAGTTTTGCTGAAATATCAAAAATTTAGATACTTCAGCAAAACTAAGATACAAATATGAATATAATTTGTTGAACTATCAAAATAATTATATAGAACATTGAAACGTTAACGACAATATTATAAAAAGTTTTAACATTCTAGCAACCAGTTTGAGTGTCCTATATAATTATTCTGATGATTTAACAAAATTATTTTTAGATTTGTATCTAACTAAATTTTTAGATACTTCAGTAAAATCATTCTTTAATTCTATTTATTTCTCTTATGTTTTCAACATTTTTATTTGTGACCGAAAGAAATTTTTGCATTGAATTTTTATATTATCTTTCTGTGTTGATTTAAAAAATTTTCTATAAATATTCATAAATTAATGATCAGCATTATATGTATCCCAATCTTTAAATGTATTGATGGAAATGTAAGACGTAAAATGCACCTTTCTGTGCGACATCGAACATTGAACTCTCCACTATTATACCGGTTTTAAGTCCTGATTTTATCAATACACACATTCGTGTGTACACATTCGCGGAATTAAGATCTTACAATCTGTGATATATCAAAGATGGGAAAATCTGAGTCTTTGATTCGAATTAACAGTGCTAACTCGCCGAAGATATGACATAATCATTAACGCGAGCTCGGGAAATTCCTATCTTTGTTAGAACATTCTCCATTTTGGACGCGAGAATACATCGAGAAAAAAATAGGTATTATGTCAGCAAGCTTTTATTACTTAATGCGATTGAAAGTTATTTTAATTCTAACATATGTTATTCAATTTGTAATTTATAGAAATAAGAGAGATTAGATGTTTTATTCTAATTTTGAAAATATTTTGAAAAGAATTAAAATCGATTTAATTCTTTATTAAATTTAGTTCCTTTGCACTATAAGAAAATTAAACGCATAATTAACTAATTATATATAATTCTAAGCACATTTAATGCAGACTTCTATACTTGATGTTAGTCTTAATAACAAATTTTCTAAAGAACTGCATGTCAATGTTTTCATCAGCAAAATTTCAAGCAATATGTTGCAATTTTTTAATATCCAATATTACTTATATATTTAAATTTCAAACTGAAAGATTCTAAAAGTGTAGTGCTATATTCTCAAGATCGAAAGTTGTATACCATTTCTTATTAATTTTCAGATAGTGAAAATCTCTGATGTGTCATATAATTACGTTAATAATGGCTAGAAAGGTGAACACAATATTATTATTTTTATATCAACGTATGATGAAGTTAATGAAGAAAGTGTGTAATTAGAAACAATATTCCTATAAAGAATGTGAATTAGACAAGTTTGTTAGTTATTATTCAATATAATTAATGAAAATTTTTAAATGTAGTTTTTAGGATGTAAATTATTTAGCGATATTCTCTCTCTTTGCTCTGCATTTTCTTCTTAATTGCTTGCGACACTTTCTTAATTTCTCGATTTCACCACTGTTTATGATTTAACATCCGTGTTAGAGATAAATAAATAATAATTTGTTAAGATATGAGATAAATATATTCTCGCGTTATCCTACATATTTCCGTCGCACGATTTATCAGCGAGATAAATAAAGGGTCGTTTGTGAAAGTTTATAGGTGCAAAGTGCCGTATCCTGAGAGTTGTAGTTAACGGATCCGCTCGATTTTGCATCTGAGAACAATTTTCACGATGCTTACAATCTCGCAAAAAACTTATAAGTTTACATATAAAATTCGATGGATTTTGTTACACACATAAATAATAATATAAATTACAATATAAATTATTTAATACAAAATTTTTCTCATGGCATTTAAAAATTTCTGACTTAAATTTTAAGAGTAAATCTTGACGACAGATCTTTGTCGAATTTTGTTATCTTTTTTTAATAAAAATATCTAGATACATTTTTACAAAATTACGTTCAATTTATGAGTGGCAAATAATTCGCCGAATTTGTGGAAATTAGTTGATCGAAACAAGCAAAATCGGATCGAATCATATCGGCGCATAGTTGAACGATCATCACGATTTGACCGCGTTTTGCAAGCATCTTCAAAACTGCTCATGTTTATAGTTACGTGTCCCTATTTTGATTGCTTTCGTTCTGTTCCGCAAGTTCCTCATAATCTTGAATGGTGAGAAGAACGAGAATCACTCGAATAGAACGATGCTTATCAATCTTTTACAAGTGAAGACAGAATACTTTCAGATGTATTATATGAATTAGGAGGCGCTTAAATAAATATGGATAATATTAGTAATGCAGATTTATTTAAGATCAAACTTTATATTTGATAAAAATAATTTTAATAAAAAGAAATAATATTTAAGAAGATATTAAGAAGATTTTACTAGTAAAATACGTTTCTACATTTATAATTCTATAATAAAAACAAAATTCTATATTTAAGGGATGAAAAATGAATGAAAAAGCCATTTTCAAAAATTGCCTTCAAAAATAACCTATTTTAATTACCAGTTTTTTACTTTAATTACTAGTAATTTACTAAAATATTAATAATAAATTATATCGTAGAGTTAATGAAATTTTTTTACATAACAATTAAATATCGTAATTAAATAACTACGAGAAATTATTTTCACCACGTATGAGTTTCAAATTAATTGATAATAAATTGATAATTAATTGATAATTAATTGATCTCGATCATTAATTGATTTTATTTTTTTTGAGCTAATTGTTCGAGTAGTTTAATTCCTTGAATGAAATGTTATTTTATTTGAAATACGTGAAATTGATGGAATGTTTACGTCTGTTATTTACGTTTTTCACATCAATTATAAAAAAAAGTACTTTACGTACATTACCTCTCACCGGGAGGATTTGAGGTTCATAAATGATTATTTCGAAATATGCTTCATTTCGTACCGAGAAAGTTTCCTGACATTTTAACATTTCTTAACTACGGTATGAAGTAAAGTACGATTACATAAACGATCGCGCAGATATGCGTTTGCATTTTTTAAATATTTTTATATTATTAATATATTTTGTTACATACTCCTGATATCAAACACGTTATTTACGCGAAGTAAATTCTTTTTGAGTACTCTCCTAATGATTCATTATCTATATTTGAATTCTCCTTTCACTTATACGTGCTTCTCCGTGATTTTCTAAACGATAGAGAAGATTCTCTTCATTTTTAACATGTTAATATATGCACTGAAAAAAAATTACTAAATCTTAATACATATTTCTTTGAATAGTACTAGTAAACATTTACTTATAATAAATAAATATTTATTTAAACAAATATTTATTAAAATTGAATATTTTGTCATTGTGCATGTTTTAATATGTTTTATATTCTGTCTTATATTCTGTTTTATATTCTATTGATAAGAAATATTTTTTTATCATCAAATTCTGCAGGATTTTCAATGGAAATCGATCTTTTCCTCATGAAATCGTCACGTTTCCTTGTGAAATAAACTTTGCTTTTAAGATAACTGAGATTGCAACGATCTTGCAAAGAGAGATGCGTGGAAAGCGTACATGATTATATATTTCGTGTTATCATAGGATTTCAACATTTTATGTGGGTAACGAGTTAAAGTTGACATGTCAATGGGAGTTCATTGTGCGAAGCAAAACAGAAGGAAGGAGATTAATGTTGTTGTTGTGAAGTCATTATTATCACATTGTCATCGATAGTTAACACGAAAATGAAATTATCGTCGAAAGCTCATAAGCCTAGATAAGTCTTCTAAGCGAAGACTTTCTTAAATGACGTATAACTTTTAATTTTTTGCCACCAACATTTTTTAACCGAAACGCTCTTAAAAAATTGATAACATTATTCATTTTGTTCTAAGTTCTTCAATTAATTTCGTATTAAATATTTGTACCTACTGTTTGATATTTAAATAATAGAGAAAGATGAAAAAGAGAAAGATTGAATAAAGTTTTGTAAAACCTGCTGAATTGTACTGCCGACTTTAAAATAATTTAAAAGCACAAGTGTAGATTATCAAAGTATATGAGAGTGTAAATATAGAAAGTTAAGAGTTTTGATACCAATGCACATAGCGTTCCACATATGGCACATGCTAAAGAACGGTACTCTGTTCTTTAAACTGTACTATACTTGCATATACATATTGAATATATATTTATATAAAATTGATACATAAAAGAAACGATTTTGCTGAAATATTTAGAAATTAATTAAATACAAGATTTGAAATTTTATTGAATCATCAAAATAATAATGTAAGATCAAAATAAAATAATTATATATACGACTCTCAAACTAGTTACTACGATGTCAATGTTTTTGCTGCATTGCTCACCGTACTTGAAATTTTTACATAATTATTTTGATAGTTTAACAAAATTATTTTTAAATCTGTATGTATTTAGTTAAATTTTTAAATATGTTGGCAGAATCATTCTTTTCATGCACGAAAGTAAAATACAGTACATTATAAGGCTAACGGTAATAATTCAATGAGAGTAAAAAATAAGTAAAATAAAGAATTGTGTCAAATACAGATACGAGCGTGATTTTAATGGAAATAATTTTGCGTGACGTCATTACAAAGAAGCGAAGCTCATCCAACTGAGACGCATAATTAAAGGCCGAAAATCGAGATTGTTATTATATCTTTGCTTTTTAGATTCTCGATGTGAGTCACGAGCCCATTTCTTATTTGAGTATCGAGTGAGTTCTCTCTCTCTCTCTCTCTCTCTCTCTCTCTCTCTCTCTCGGCTGAGAATTATTAATGATGGGAAACAAAATGAATCCCACCATATTCATTGACTGAATCTCGTCGGTCGATACTCGATGCAAGAGGATAATCGATACGATGATATATACGATACATCTTTTATTGTAAAAGAAATTTTTTTATTTTAGATAATTATTTTTTAAATTTATTAATTTTTTTTAGATTTATTAATTTTTTAGATTTATTTTTTAAAACTCTTTAAAAAATTTTTTTTTTTAAATTCAATTTTGTTCTTTATTTTAATATTACAGAAAATTTCTTTTTAATTAGGATTCCAATGTTTAATGTATTAATGAACGAATTTTTATAGAAACTACCGACAAATTTATTTTATGTAAAAACAATTATATTGGTTCAAACAGAACAATAATCCCAATGATATTAAAATGACACGTCAAAATGATACGTGATTAATTGAAAAGTAACTTTTAATAATCAAATTTGCAACTATTTTTAATGTAAATTTCATGTCAAGATGACTTGTATTTTATGTGGAAGTTATCTCAAGTATATTGCGCAAGAAAATTTCAAAAATTAATGGATAGAATTCTAACAGTTATAAACTTGGAAATATTTAGGAATAAACAATATGATAAGAATTTGGAGACGATGTGAAAATAAATCTGATTAAATAAGAGAATTCCTGTAATATCTTCGATCAAAGTAAATCTTAGTGCTTAAATTAGTGCTTATATTTCTGTGTGAATTTATACATATATCTGATTCTCATGATTGCATTTCAACAAAAGGATTTCTGCGAGTAGTTGCAGAATCAGACATACATATAAATTCATAGAAAAATATTTACGCACTGAGATTCTTTGGCCGAGAATAGGATTTTATTTATTTAATTAGATTTAGGAATAAGTCACCGTAATTATTGACTTGACCTGACGTGATGCGTTCAAAGCCCTGCAACTCTTTCCTATTGCGGACTTGATTCGCGTTCGTCTCGTTTTTGCGGTTGGATTTCCCAGAATCCAGACGCGGCCCGCAGTATGCGGGATACGTCGACGGACACGACGGCGTTTGCCGTTAACAAAAGTCCACCTCGGACAAACTGTATAAGACTTCTGGAAGAGAGTCCGGCTGGGATGTAAAGCCGGCCAGCTAACGGTCACGATGACGGCAATGTGGTCCGCGCGCACACACGCTCGTATATGTTCGTTACGTACACTCTCGCATCTCCGTGATGTCGTTATCCTATATCTACAGTTCTCATTCTCATACTCATTCTCATTCTCGTTTCTGTTCGCGTGAATGACGACGGCGGCGAATACCGGGAAAGCTTGACGCCAGGTCAAACAGGTGCACGGTCGACAGTTTTGAGTTGTCTGCGATTACTTGCCCAAGTAGAAGAGATTGTTGTAGCTGAGACTGCGCGATGGATATTTCGGCAAATTAGCACACGGGTTTCTTGAGGATCCTTGAATTGAAATGGAAATTTGACACTCTGGTATTCGTCTTATATTTAATCGGATCTCATATTTAAAACTGTCTTAAGTACAATTAATCTTAAAATTTAAGCTGATTACAGAGCATATTAGTATTGACATTACTTCAGTCTTAAAATAAAAATCAACTGTGAGTCCATCACTGAAAAAAAGTAATAATAATCAAGATAATAATTACTAAAATTTTAATGAGATAATTTCAATCAAATGCTTAATTAATAGAACTAAAATTTGCTAAACGCTAATTTTATTTTTTAAAATATTACTATATTACTTTTCTAATGTTTATCAAACAGTTAGTTACTATTAATACTATTATTATTGTTAGTAATATTTTCTTACAATTAATATTGCACCAATATGCTAAACAAAATTTAATTAGTATTTATATTTTTAGACTTTTTTCAATGACATTTTCAGTGATATTTTTATTCTTTCCCAAGTGTAATGCTTCGCCGAAAAATAAAATCCGAGAATCAGTTTTTATTTTCACCACATTTCATGTGCCGATATCTATTGCATGTTTAAAATGTTCATATAAAAGAGAAAGAAACTAACAAACGGATTTTTAAAAATATATTTTTATATTTTCTACACATTTTCTTTAATTATTAACAATTCAAACTTTTCTTACTGTTAATTTGCATTCTATTTCTACTTATTTTAATATATATATTCTTTTTTATTCAAGAGATTCAATATTCAATATCTTCCTTGATTTGTAAAAGGAAAGTGAAAAATTTTTGTCTTTTGCAATTATATTTTGTAAGTGAAAAATTTTATATTATAAATATTGTATGTGTTTAGGACACAAACATTTCTCCAACTAACTGAACGATCATTATGATTACTTTAACGACTGTCGCACAAATAGTATATATCGGACGAATTATTACGCAGTTTGTTACAACATAACTAGTAAATACGAAACAAATTGCTGCAGTACGTTTGAATTATAGGTACGGTCCGTTAAGATATCGATGTCTTTGCGAAAGTGGCAAGGTAAATGGCTAGAGAACATCTGCTTTCAACCGCAAATGTAATAATCATTTGAAGGTACAATGTGATATACCTTCACAGATTACCACAAACCGCAAGTGTTAGCTAAACACATCAAATACATTGTCTTGTTGACGATTACCTAAAAAAAATAAAGAAAAAAAAACATTTGTCTTTATTTAATTTTTCTTGTTATACGAAGCTCTTTGCTGTAAATTAGTTGTAAATAATTATCACATGATAAAAAAAATATAATAAAGTAAAAGTGATGATGTTGCAAAACGAAGCGAGTTTCCAGATAAATGTACAATTTATAACAAAATTAAATTAAATTAAATTAAATTTATCTTTGGAGAGAAACTCACGATTTCTTTAATTGAATCTTCTAAATCGATCAAGATAAAAGATAAAGAGTAATTGAGGAAATCGATAATCAATTTATAAAAAGTAGAATCAGTTGTATAAGTTCTCCAGAAAAAAGAAATATAAAATCTAATGCTATCACTGTTCCATTATGCGTAATAATAGATTTATATAAATCATGTCAGTGATCAGTGATATTCGCATTACTTGTGATTATGCCGCGAGACATATAGCCTTAATCAGTACATTCCCGATCATGAATTAGTCTTCGTATTGCAAGTGTAAAACATTTAATGTTTATGTATACACGCAAGATGTTATGATATCTGAGGGCAATAATTAACATTCATGATGCAAAGAGCAGTTAGTATTTATAACAGATAAGAACAGATAATTCAAAACTTTTAATTAAGTTTGTGCATACAAGCAAGTGCATATAAGCGGAATGTATTTAAATCGTAGAAGAAATCGAAAGTTTTTACCTATGAATTCCTTAAATAATTTAAGACCGATATTTCAGCTAAATTCTTATATGCACTTTTTATGTAAAAATGTTAAAAAGATAATATCAATATTAAATTAAATGTCCCAGCGATTCAAAAATAGAAAAATTACAAAAAGACGAATAATGAATAATTAATAGTTTAAAAAAAATAAAAGATATTAGAATTAGGCGCAAAATGGCGATTTCGTGATATTTCTCTTTGCGATAAATAAAAATATGTCCATCCTTACAAAAATCTAATTTAATACTGAAAGATAATAATTAATTACTTTGAGTATTAAAAGTAACGAATAACAGTAAAGAACACTCAAAATAAGTAACTAATAACTATTTCTTCCAGTATTAAATTTCTAAATTTCTATTTTGAATTTCAAGATCGTATATCTTTGACGAAGCAGGACTTTTTTTCGCAGTTTTTAAGGCAGTCCTTAGGCAATACACGTGTTTTGCCAATCTCCGAATAAGAATAACTGGACTAATGAGTCGATTCTGGAACAACTTTTCTCTCGATTAATGTACCATATCGATTGGCTGCTGAGAACAAAGCCGTGACTTTTGCTTCTGGAGTCTTATTCATCAAAAGTCCATCGTACTTTCGCCAATATCTCTTAGTTTAGTTTCTTTAAAATAAAAAAATATAATTCTGCGCTTGTAATATTGATAGCTTTTGAATTTTTATTAACATAATGTGCAATGTCGTACGCAAATTTAATGGTTTCTCATAATATATTCGTGACATAGACGGAGATCCTCCCGAAGTTATATCATGAGTATATTGTATAAAATTTTGCAGTATATTATTCATTTGTACGTAATTGATTATATAATGCCTTAATTACATTAAAATTCATTTCCATGCGAGTTAAATTTATCATTAATATACCTCACGTGAAGGAGTAGTCAGTACGTAATTCCGGAATTCCGGAATTCTTCCATTCAATTCTGATGGGCTATAAAACATCGCTCATTTGCATTCGTTGGAAAAAATTAGATTCAGAACTTCTGGACTTATTATAATAACACCTATAAATCTGAATGAGATGAAGAAAATATGGAAAAAGAAGATTTGTTAAAATAATTAAGAATTTCACTGATTTAACAAGTCTACAGCCGTAATATACGGACAGCCATTTTTCTATGTTAAATTAACAAAGTTGAATAATATGAGCGATTATAGATAATTATATTTGTTGTAAAATAGAACGATAAATTTATTAATACAGCAAAGATAACTTTCTATGAAAATCAATCTAATAATCTATCAATCAATCTAATATACATAATACATATAGATTAAAATTTTTAATAAAACATGCTAGCTAAAGTGGCACATATTTTTGCTACTGCACTGAGAGAAAGGATTTTGTTAATTTAGCAAGCCACCAGTAACTTTAACCGATGATCGGTAAATATGTGACAACAAATTTTGTTGTGTTTGCTGCTAGTCTGCTATACCAACCAATTATTAATACAGAAGCAAATTATATAGAATCTAACCTATCTTTTGAATAAACTTTAGGCTCATTTACATAGAATTCATAGATGATCGTGGAGTTTTAAGTCGTAGGAAATCAACCAAGCAGAGTCAAATGTAGAGAGAATATGATTAGAATCAATTTCTTACGATTTGGGATCTTGCGATCGTCTACGATTTATATATATATATATATATATATATATATATATATATATATATATATATATATGAGCTCTTATTTGTTAGTGATACTATGTATTGATTATTTGTTACATTGACGAATTAATTCTAAATAATAAATCGTAACAAATCGATCAGTTTTTTCACAAATATTACATTTCCCTTGATTTATTCTTATAATAAAATCATTTCTCTCAGTGTATAATGAAGAAAACTTATTACATTAGCAATTTTCAGTGTAATAAAGAATTA
>Ga0157363_1004273_pt1 | contig 13129 bp, 7 predicted proteins | sample AttsexASBM1_FD_111477 | JGI IMG/M metagenome (GOLD analysis project Ga0157363, IMG submission 111477) | Fungus gardens microbial communities from leaf cutter ant in Ribeirão Preto, State of São Paulo, Brazil - Atta sexdens ASBM1 | ecosystem: Host-associated > Fungi > Mycelium > Unclassified ...
CCCCAGATCCGATCCTGGCAGAACGCGCAGAAGGCCCTCTGCAAATAAAATCAACGAAGGGTATTATATTGTATTACTTCTCAAATTATCCATGTATCACGGCATTCCGCGAAGTGGAAGTTGAATATTTAAGCCTCACGCAGCAATAAACACATGCGACGCTCCGACTTTAAACAACCCGGAACCAAAGTTTAAGACAAATGATAATTAAGTTTAAGTATCCGCTCTCAAACGCAGCAAATGCTCTTCTTCCAAGAGCTGAGGTAAAGTAAAGTACATTAGAGAAAGGAAGAGGATGAGAACAAAACGAGGGGATTACGCGCAAGGCAAGATTGAGTTTGCACGTGAACCTAGTTTAGTAAGGACGGCAACTTTACATTTCCAGTAACACAGTCGAAAAGAGGGAGGGAGGGAGGGAGGGAGGAGTAGAGAAAGAGAGGGAGGGAGGGGGAGAGAGAGAGAGAGAGAGCGAAAGAGAGAGAAAGAGAAAAGACGAAGAGAGCAATGTTTTCTTCGATTCCCTTCGTCGACAACGAAGTCACTAGCCAGCAAGTTTTAGTTGGAAGTGCTCTGCACAGAACGTCGGTTTCGCCGGTCGCATTGCACCTGCGACAGATCTACTTTCGCAAAAATTGCATATGAAAGAGAGCAAAGCGAGAGGGAGGGACCAGGGACTGATGAATAAAGTACAGGTTGCGCAATGATAATTAAATGGAATGATGCTTACCCGATTAAATCGTTTCGCCTGAAAAATATGGCCATTCACTCGGTACAGCTTCCTCCATCTACGAGCGCCACGTCTGTAGATGCTTCCTTCGGAAAATGAAATAACATAAATGTCACAATGATGGAAAGCATCAACTGATCGATCAATTCGCCGCGATTGACTTCCGCGATCCATCTGTGTCAAATGACGATGAAACCTCATTATAATGAAAATACAATTAGCATCTATTAATTATTAAATGAACTACTAATATTAATCTCTATAATGTAGTAATTAATTAAATTATTTTGTGACTTGTTCTATTGACAAAAAGAAAATCAATGGGAACTTTAACTGTTCTTTCTAGTTTTATATTTCGGTGACAATTTTCTTCAAGTATTTTCTCGGCACTCTCTTTAGAGAGACGCTTACATAATATCTTGTAAGATGAATAATAGTAGATTATATTATCCATATAAAGTTTTCAGTCGATTCGTTCAGGAATTTTATTTTGGTAATGAAGTTTCGTCGTCGAATATTAATATCGAATAACTTTGCAAATTGATTTTACGCTACCATCTTCTCTCCTTTCGTTACCATCCTCTCTCCTGGTTATGACCGATCGCGCAATCGAACAACGTGCGGCTTCATCGCAACGAACGAAGCGAATCGATGCGAACGGGAAATAACAACATTTCGTGCGAAATGTGTTTCATGCAGCGGTGAATACACGCGGGAATGATGGTAAGTTTGTACAATTCTAAAGGATTCGGAGAAGAGTTACGATTGATCGGATTTGATTCATGCTTTACGAGCGATTGCCGAATATCGGCTCCGATGTCAGGGACTTGAGGAAGCCTCGATGAGAATTATTCGCACCCTTGAAGCCATGCGATTCAGAGCAAAAGCATTTTTCCAATCACTCTGACGCAGTTATTTCCAGGTTTCCTCAGGTCATCGTGACACGATGGAATCTCTGGCCCATTCGGCGACTATTGAGCGGTGTACAATATAAGGAACGAATGTGTTTTAAGGTTTCTGACTTTTCGTTGCAGCGTTAGTGATATTCATGTGCATTCTTTACTTCATCATTTAGAAAAATCATTTCAATCAAAATTAATTCAATCGTTACAATATAACGTAATTCTTTGCCTATGTATTATAAGAAAAAATAGATCTTACAACTAATCAAAATTTCTCGTCATCCATTAATTCACAAACTAAATAGACATGTTTCATAAGTCTTTTATCGAACATGAAATGTGATATATAAAAAGATAAATATAAGTTCAATCTTTCGTAGCTGCACCGAAGGATCAGGATCCTTGGAGCTTTTTCGATATATAACGCAGGTGTCGATGTCATGAAGATCGTGATTGAAAATTGATTGAAAATCGAAGGAAGAGCTTTGATAAAGAGCAGGGTATCGAGAGATGTTCCTTCTATGGTTCTTCTGCTTCCGCACATAACGGAGTTACGCATATCTATTATCACGCGCTAATCATTTCTTTCCACCGAACGGTTAATTAGAACTCGCTGGCTAGTACGCAATGGCTAATGTACATCGAGCGCAAGCAAGGAGCTGCGCGACTCGGCCGGCGACTGAGACGTTTCCAATGAACAGTAAACACACTCACTGTCTTCTCCCTGGCACGGCATCCCGGGAGCAGGCGGCACGTTCGGAAAAACTGTAACAAAACAGAAAGAATTCACGTTCGCTTTGCTATCAAAAATCACGTGACGTTCTCATCTCTTCAGTTTCCGTTCAACAAAATTTTGGAAATACAATGGAAATAAACCTGAAGTTTCTACTGTCGAGTCAAATAGTAATTCTCATTTCCCCACCGTCCCATATCGTACACATTTGATAAAAAGAAATTAAATTTAAAAAAAGATCTAACAAGATTAATGGATTATGACACGCGATATCTGAGATGAAGAAACGTGTATAGCTACATTATAATAATATATAATAATAATTAATAATAAAGCTGCTGAGCTAGAAATATCTAGAGGAAGATGCTGCGAAATCATGTTTCCTAGTAGCAAAGCGATCGATGAATTAAGACTGCGTATTTAATTCATCAACGAGACGTCGAATCGTCGATCGACGCCATTCCCGCTTCCATCTCGTCAAGGAAAGATTTATATCGGAATCGGTAAACTGTCGAATGCGAACTTACACGGGAAGCAATTCGAGTACCGGAACCCGATCGAGATTCGCTGCTCGTTGTCCAACATACTGTGTGTACTGGCTGCCTGTGTCCTAGTCAGTATCGCTCCGGTTACGGTCAGATAACGAGTAACACTGAATTCTATCCGTACCATCAAGCGTCGCGTTATCACTCACTTATCGCGAGAGGGAGAGAGAGAAGAGAGAGGTGCGTTTGCGATTAAATTTCCTCGCCATTTCGCGCCGATAAAAGCTGCGAGTCGACGCAACCACGCGTGCGAAAACCTTCGCTGAAGGTCCTGAACGATTTCCCGCGAACGTTTTTAATCTTGTTACTTGCGACATCGTCGGCTTTAATAATTCTACCATTCAGGAGCGGTTATACAAGCGCCATATAAATTCTAATTAACGAAGGACGAGCGAGGATATGAGCCCTTTATCAGAAGAATCCCGCAGTATAATGGAATGATGATTAAATATACAATTAAGTATTGTGTCGCGTGTCGCAAGTAGATAATACTTTATGAAACCTGGAAAGAAATGAAAGCCAGCACGGTTAATGAGTGGAATAAAATTGAAGCCGCGAATTGTTCCGGATTATTCGCTTTAATGCTTTAAAGCGGCTACCCGGACTTGAACCAGCTGGTGCATCGCGGTCCGCGAAGAGATTTGAGAGGAAGATTGAAGAAAGCCGAAGAAACTATTACTGAAGGTCACAACGAGAGAGCGGACAAAAGGTTTTTGTCTGAAGGCACGTGCTTCGATCAGATGAAATCGCCGATCTTTTTGCAGAACTCGAAAATAGATCCTCAAGCTCGAATGATACTCGACGGATGTAGGTTGACGGACAATAGACCTATAGAACAATCAATAGCACGAATTCGTTAATAGATTTACCAAAAGAGATTTAAATAAATTTAAATCGATTCCGTCTATATGAAGTGCACAGGTCAAATAAATTCATAAGTGAATAATGCAAAATTATGCAAGCGGAACGAGCGCATTAATCGGTTCATTTAAAACAGAGATTTATAATCAATTTATTACCAATTTATCAGTCCATTAACAATTGAAATGTCTGAATTATGGAAACGCCGAGATCTGTTAATTTAAAATATTAAATTTGATAGGGAATTCATTGGTTGGGAAAAATTAATGGCACGTCTTGCTAAAGCGATTCTCTTCTAGAGCCTCACATGAATACGAGACGAGGCGCAGCCGCGAGGGCTGCGTAGATATGACGCGTGTCATACGATCGCGAGTTTGCTAACGAGGCCATCGGTGCTCTCCTGTTGGTACAATATACGTAATCGAATCGTTTGTTACACAGGAGAGAGTTCACCGCGGGCCGCGTATTGACGATCTCAGGATGAGAGATGAACATGCCGGCGCGAGAGATGAGCGCAATTCCTTGAAATATTCATGGACTAATTATCGCGGAGGGGAATCGATGACATGGACGATAAAAACGATACGATGTACACTCACCCCTAATGTAGGGGATACGTGCAACGAACTGTATGGAGAATACACGTACTAAGACCACAACGATGACGCGTGGCACACTCGAAGCATGGATCTATAATATGGTAAGTGCATAAGTGCACCGGCGCATATACCATGCGAAGGAAAGCACAACGACGAAGATCGTACTTAAAACTTGAAAACCCTTCGCGTAACTAGATCGTCGAGTAACTTGCGTCGAAAATAGAGTTCTAATTTATGCTCTAAATTAAACATATTAGACATATATTGATTACGTACAGCAGAAAAAAAGCTTTGCAATTGTTGTATGTACAATTCTATAATTGATTTTGCTCTTCGTTCCTTACTGAATCTAAATGTATAAATCTAAATGTATAAATCAATCATGTTAAAGAATTTCATAATAATGACAAAGCTGTTTTTTCTGAATTCAGTCAAATGACGTTGAATATGGTAATATTAAATTCTAATTCATGTTCTAATTTAAGCATATTAAACAACAATGCATATTGGCTATATTTAATAAAAAAAGCAGCTTTGCAATTGTTGCAAAATTCTTTAATATGATTGGTTTTACTCTTAGTTCCTCATTGGATCTAAATGTACAAAAAAATCATATTAAAAAATTTTCAGTGGCAAAGCTATTTTTTCTGCTAAGTATTAAGAAACCTAGTCAAATATGGCTGAGTTCTAATTCATGCTTTAAATTAAACTACTTATTAGACGACGATGCGTTGACTGCATTCAGCAGAAAAAAAAAGTTTTGTAATTATTGTAAAATTTTTTAATACTCTTTAAAATTTGTAAAGTAAATTTCATTCTGAAGAATAAAATCTCACCCTTAAAAATTGAAAATTGAGCCACTCTTTTTCAAAACTAGCTCAATTTTCACTTTTTAGAGTGAGATTCCACTCTAAAAAATTTAGGTATGTTTAGTCTTATTCTTATTTCCTCACTGGCTCGAAATATAATATATAAATCAATCATATTAAAGAATCTTACAACAAATTGCAAAGCTGCTCTTTCTACTTTTTCTAAACGCTTTTCTCTGACGCAACAAATCGTTGCCCTCGATTGTGCAAGCTAGAAAAGAAAGAGATGAAATTTAATCGTCAAAGCATCTGACAACGATAATTGCCTTTGTTGCTCAACACGCTACAAAAAACTATGACAAAACGACGATGATGCGAGATACATAATACACTTATAAATAAAAAAATATGTACGTATTTAAATTAAATGTACGTATATAAAAATTAAAGAATCGATGGATCTATATAATTATTTTCATGATGACTATAAAATTAATGCGAAAGATGGGAAGTGTGAATTATGTCATCAATTAAAATTAATGCGATCGGATAAAGTGCGGTATGTTAGGCAGAATAAATTTGATATAGCTTATAGCTAAAAAAAAGTTTCTCCATCCATCATACACGACGTGAAAAAAAAGATGCACTAAACCGAGCGACAACTCGACAGCAACTACCACCAGCGCAACCCTTACTTTTAGCGAGGACAAAGTCGCGATAATTAATTCACGTGACCGACTTAGAGTTTTATATTACTGCAATGCGCTAAACGTCGCGGAGTCGGGATAATTTCCGTCAACAAATGCCAAAGCCGGCGAAAAGGAGGGCGTCCGCGAGTCATGCAGCGGCCGGAAGACGTTTTTCTGGCCGTCGTGGCGTCGAGCGAGATGCACCGGACGCGATCGCACAAGAACGTGGCGAGTATTATCTTGGCGAGGTAGACAGACGGGCAGACTTTGACCTAGATCATGGGCTACATCAAAGAAACACGATAACGGAGAAGAAGATGGAGGAGAAGAAGGAGGAGGAAGAGAAGGAGAAGGGCGAAGCTGGTCGCGCGCCAGAGACGAGCTCTTCCTCAATGCATCCCACCCTCGGTTGCACCTACCCCAGGTGATCTCATTGAATTGGAATTGCGACGGGCCCGCAGGCTCGACGTCGAGCAGCGACGTCATCGAGAGTGCGGACTCTGGAGGCGGCGGTAGCTGTTGTTGACTGCACGGCCCGTGCACCCGGCATGTCGCAGTGGGTCCATAAATTAGTTCAGCATTTGCCGCCACTTCTTCGAGCTCAGCCTCGGATAGTTCGTCCATGCCTTCGATGGTGTCCGGTGGACACTGGAGCAACTTCGTCGCTCTGGACGAGGTACCAGGCTGCGCGAAGATGTCGTCGTGATGGTGGTGATGATGGTAATGATGATGATGCGGCGGACTACCGATGCAAGGGGGCGGCGAGATGTCGGCTGCGGAGCGTAGATGACCGACAAGCGGCTGCTCGTACTCGGCGGAGTCGCCACTACCCGGCGACGGCGGATGTGTGCTAGTGCCGGGTCTCACGTGGCGCTCCCGTGGTAACACCATGCTGGTAGAGGTGAGGGAGGACGGACCACCGCCGCTACCTTCGACGACGGTGGAGATACGACGACTCACGGCGGCGGCCGCGGCAGCCGCCGTCGCCGCCGAATACGAATAGAAGGAACCACCCTGGATCATCATGCTGCAGGGTGGTTCCTCCGTCGCGACTCCCACGCCGGAGGCGGTCACGCCGATCTCTCGTTCCTGCACGCTGGCGTAAGTACTCTGCGCGGACAGCTCCGCCTGGTGCATTTGTTGTTGCTGCTGCGACGGCGGCTGATGCTGCTGATAGAGACTCTGATGCTGTTTGTCCTTCTCGCGGCGAGGTGACCGACCCCGGTCGCTGACGGAAGTCGCGCTCCAATAGCCCCACGCCATTCTGTAGCGAGTCTAGCCGTGCTTGCCTCGCCTTGCTCGCCGCGGTATGTATATCCCTTTTGTTCGCTCCAACCGCGCGCGATCTGCCTCGCCTCTCTGTTTTCCTGGCTCTCTGATCTCCCTTTCTCTCTCCCTCGTTCTCTATTTATGTATATATACCGATTGCCTTACTCGCCTCGCCCCTTGCTTCGTTCTCTCTTCCCTTCTTTCGATTTCGTCTCTTTCTCCTTCACCGCGGTCGACCTCTTACAGGAGCCGCCGGGATGAGCATGCGGCGAATCACCAGCCTCGATCAATGCTAGTTTACCGCCTCTTTTGAGACCTCTCTCCACTCGCGATGTGGCGAGCCAAGCGCGCCGACAATCACCGTCGAATATCGCCGTCGTAGTCGAAGCGCACAATGACGCAACCCCTTTTTCGTGGTCCAATAAGCTGTCGAAGAGGTTCTTCGCAACCCTACGGCGACTCCCGACTCGACTTCCTCGCTCCACAGCACTTTCCTCCCACCTGCGGCAATCCAATCTTGGGGATCTCACAGCCAGATTCGCGTCGACGGTAGCGCGTAACGTATATGTGCGCCCTTGCTGATCAGTCCGTGCAAGGATATCGACTACCGTCGCGGCGAGATGCGTTAACCGCCACCGCTGTCGTCGTCGCCGCCCGGCGCACGCTACCGACCGAATCGCGCAAACGCGGATCACGCCGAGGTGGAGGTGATACATGTATCCCCCGTCGTCCCCGTCGCTGCTGGTCCTACACCCGCCTATATCCACCCACGACTTCTGCCTCTCCCAAGCTCTACCTCTTTCTCTCTCCCGCTCGCCCTCCTTTGCTGTTTGTTCACTGATTATCCAACGATTCTTCTTGTCACCGTTTTCAAGTAAACTTTGCGCTCCTCACCCTGCGACGCCTCATATTACATTATATGTTTCCTGTCCTTTTTGTTAACTCCATTTCTTTCAGTCAACGACTCTCTATCCTTTGTATCTTTTTGCTTTTACCAAGGATTTTAAGGAAGACCATTCCGTTCCACAACATGCAATTTACCCTATTCTACTTTATTCTTTGCTCTATTTTTCTGGCTTTTCCTATTTTTCATTTTGATCCTTGGCTATTTGTCTCTTTGAGTTATGCATTTCTCGCGCCTTCGGCCGTTGCCCTGTCGATTCTTTCTCATTCTTTCGTGACAGTATACAGTCATCGCTATTGCTCCGACCAATACCGCACAAACCTATACATTTATAAGGATTGACGCGTGTCATATGCATCGAAAAACTGACAATGAAAGTTTGTCGATATTCGTGTGGCGATGTCCGATCATTTCACATGTGCCAAATAAAATTTCTGTACCAAGTTTGGTTTTCATTAACAAATTATTGATTTTTACTAGGCTCCGGAAAAGAGATGCAATCTTATTAAGCTACGTTTAATAAGCTACGTTTAATAAGAGAATTATTTATGGGAACGATATATTTAACCTGACTCTGTAATCCTTCGAGTATCAAGTATTTTAATTAGCTGTACTTTCTCATTATTTTAGAGCTCTCTAATTGGAAAAGTTTGCAACTGATATTTTCGACGATCCATACTTTGAAAATTAATTCTCCTTCGTTCAAAAACAAGGAAATATATTAGGTATATAAATACCCTTTTTTTTCTTTGAGACATTAATAGGCTTGTTCTTTCTAGCTGAATTCTTTACATGGTTCATTTTTCTCCTTTCTTCTCCATATTGGAGAAAAAAAGAGAAAAAATGAAGCATGGAAGAAACTCAGCTAGAAAAGACAGGCCTAATCTTTGAAGCTCGAAGGGATTGTTTCGTCAAAGGAATTCGATCATCATTAAAGTTGAGTGGAAGAAAGTGAAAAAAAAAGATGACAGCCAAGTCCATCAGACCGGAAATGTATGCGCTATCACGATAAGGTTCTCCTTCCAAGAAGTATCCTGCTATCGCACAAATGAGATCCGTATCAAATTATCCCGAGAGATCTCGGAGAGCTGATGAATTTCTAAATGTATCATGCCCCTGCACATAGAATCTTCGTGATCATGCAGACACGCGCGATCCGAGAATGTCGTCATCCTTGAGAAATCGCACACCGAATCGATCGATGTGTACCGAATAAACACCGGCATTACAGTCAGGCGCCGATGAAGCTATTTCGCCGTTAATCGCCAACTCATATCGATGATAAACCACCGATAAGGCGAGTATCGTCGAAGCGTACATACCGTTATCCAAGGCGCGTATCAATACTTGAAAGTGCGGCTGAACACATGCATTTAGTGCGCTACTGCTAATATGCACGGTCAAGATATATCGGCTAGGTGCAATTTATGGGCGACTTCTTATCTAAATGGCGGCCATTAATGTTGGAATATTAAAGACATCGGTGGACATTACCGATGAACCTATTTTGTCACATACATATGTATGCGCCTTCGTTATACGCTGATTCTACGCGCATGATCACGAGTACTCCGTTCCTAATTATATAAGTGCCTAGCATGCAAGTGATTATCGTCGATTGCAAATGCGCAGTCTTTGAGCGATTAATGCGTCGCTAGAATCAAAGCAACATGCGAGATATTTGCGAAATGTGCAGTGCGTAAAGCCTTATACATAATGAAAAACATAGACAATAAGAATAGAGAATAAGATTTCAATGTATAAAAAATATGTATCAATAGATACACTATTTTTCATAGGTTGAAAATTCTATTATATGTATTAGTTGAGACTGACACAGATAAGATTATAATTTATAGGAAACTGTGTACTAATAAATACATGATTTCCCATAGATTGAAAATCTTATTACCTGTATTAGTAGAGAATAACACAATAATATAATAATAATAATAAGATTTCAACCAATAAGAAACTCAATATCAATACATTAAGAAAAATGTACTAAATTTAATAAACATTTGTTTGAAGAATACTAACTTAACATTTATTTACTTACGCTAAATATTTATATTAAATAAAAAAAAATAATTTAAATCAAATTAATGATTTTTATATCAAATAAATATATATTGAAATTACATTTAAATATTCAGTAGTACTATGAAAATATTATAATTCATTAAAATTTAGTAAATTCTTCTCTTAATGTAGATACACGGTTTTTGCATAAGTCAAAAATCTTACTGTCTGTATTAGTAGAGAAGAACATAGGCAATAAGATTTCAACATATAAGAAATTGTGAATCAATTGATATCAATTTCTCATAAGTTAAAATATTATTGCCTATATTATTCTCTATTTCTGTTTTGCCTATGCTTTTTATTTATGTATAAAATTTTAAAGAAATCCAATGTAAATAGCCTGACTAACCGTGGATAGTTATTTCTGTGTCCTTCTCGAGTTCATACAGCCTTAGCGCTTCATCCAATTCCTGCTGGGAGGCGATTCTGCATGGGTCGCCTTCGTCATCCACCCACTTCATCGTGAATTGTTCTGTGCCGAAGCCACATATCGTTCGCATCTCCTCACGCAATGCATCCACTGAAATCCCGGGAGTGATGTACGTGATTTGTATTTCCCTAATGCAGGAAAATGTCACGTTACATATTTGTCTTAAAATCTTACCTATTTTTTTTTGACTTGTATAATCCTTATCGATCTTATTAACATCTTAAATATCCCTTATTAATCTTTCTTTGAATTAATCCTGACACTTGGTGTATTATATTTGTTATTAACTCTCTGGAGCTGATAACAAAATCCAAAACACAGTTATTGATTTCTTAAAACCTATTTAATTTGTTAATTAAAAAAGACTAATTAATTTCAAGTTATTAAAATAATAATAAAAAGAATACTGAAATACTAAATAAATGTTAAAAAAAATTTTTTTTTTAATTTTTTAAGAACCAAATATATTTTAATAAGAATAATTCAAATCTGCAGATATAATAAAATGGAATTAATATTTTTGATAAAAAAATTTATAATAGAGTGAGTCCAGTATTGGTGTATTATCAGCTCCAAAAGATTAATAATCAATATGATTGATTAATAATCAATATGAATTATTGTTAAAAGATATATGGAAATCAAAATAATATGAATTTAAAACTCGAAAGAAATTAACTGTTATTTTGTAAAATCGAAGACAAGCTGTTTAAAACAGTTTTTATAACAACATATATTACCCATTATATATAATTTTCACTCGAATGTCATCGTTCTCTGCCGTCTGTGTAGGCATTTTCAAAATAATGGTCTCCTATTCTGAAAGTACAACAATCCAACCAAACAATTATAGTAAATAAACAACATAAAAACTCAAGATCACTATATCGGGTTTAAATTAATCATAATGCAATTATCACTAATAAATGTAAAGAAAAAAAAATACAGATATCACCGTAAAAATACTCAACGATTAGGATATGACATAACGATACAAAATTCGACTTTCCCACGGACGTGATTGACGTGCGGACGTGTGGTATACTGATTTGATCGCTTTGTCGTGCCTATTCGCGATCATATGATAAGAAAAAAGACCAGGATGTTGAGTAACAGTCATCGCCCGAAGAAAGGCAGTGCGAAACGACGGATCGGATTCGCGAGACAAGAAAGCGGACACGAGAAATCGGCACCGGTCTGCCGATCATGATCAGCTCTCTTTTCGCGCAAACGTCTCAATTAGCTTGTGGATCCTAATGGATAATAGTTAGCCTTCAATTAACTGTCAATTAGCAAACTCATGATTCTTAAGTGCGTACGTGCATGAGCCTCCGTGACTCACCGCGATGAACCGCTGTCGCGAACCACCGCCGCCGCCGCCGCGGATGCACTAGTTGCACACCTCCGTTGCAGTGGGAGGATCTCCTAAAGAGAGACTCGGGCTGCGCCTCTACAAGTAGAAGAATGTAGAAAAACGTAGAAAATGGATCGCTGGCGCGTAACGCAGAGTGATAAGCACGGCGACGTGATAACATCAACCTAAAAACCGTAAGGCACTCGTTAACGCGGCGTGGAGCGTTGTTACTTGGCAGACGCCATGATTGTTGGACACCGACTATCGTAACGCGACCTGTGCTGTTGTTGGTGCGCGAGCTTTGTGTTAGATGGCGTTTACTTATCGTGTTTTTGTAGCATTCGCTCTTTATCAGAGAGAAAACCCCAGGCATAGTATATACAGTAGCGCAACTCTCCTGATTTTGTTGTCCAAAATGAAGTGCGCATGCGTAAAATAAATAAAGCTGGAAACAAAATGAAAAGCGTAGGCAATAAGAACAGGAAATAAAAGATTTCAAACTATCAGAAAGCGTCCATTTTATTATTCATGGTTTCTACGATATTTAAAGAAATGAAAATTAAGAAAATCTTTTATTTGTTTTTAGAGTTAGGTATTAGCAGTGGAAGGATGAGTGTGGATAAAGAATTTATGCAAACCAAATCTCCTTCTTGGCTATGTAAATGCTGAAGTGTAATAAATTCTATTCTATTCTATTATTCATGATTTCTGATAAGTTGAAATCTCTTATTTCCTGTTCCTATTGCCTGTGCTTTTTATTGTATTTCCAGTTTAAGTTGCCCAGTAACGCCATCTAAACTTCTATTTCACTTCTTTCTTTTTCTGTTCTCTCTTTCAGAGCCATTTAAATGTTGAGTAGCTAAATACGGATCAGATACAGAGAAAGAGATAGAAGAAAAGAAAATCATAATTAGTTTAATTAATTTAATTTAGTTATTGCGGAACTTTATGAGAAAGATTGTATGTTAACAGAATAATAAACATAAAATATGATATAGACTATAGTAGACATAAAATAAAATATAATACAATAGTCATTAGTAACTTGCAAATGGTTAAGCAAAATTGCTGTTACAAAACCCATTCATCAGCAACAAAACTAGAAATACAATAACAATGCAATGAGAGATGAACCATTAACTGAATCATACACACACACACACACACACACACACACACACACACACACACACACACACACACACACACAACACACACGCAC
>Ga0157363_1004274_pt1 | contig 13129 bp, 6 predicted proteins | sample AttsexASBM1_FD_111477 | JGI IMG/M metagenome (GOLD analysis project Ga0157363, IMG submission 111477) | Fungus gardens microbial communities from leaf cutter ant in Ribeirão Preto, State of São Paulo, Brazil - Atta sexdens ASBM1 | ecosystem: Host-associated > Fungi > Mycelium > Unclassified ...
GACGAACGACGGAAGATCTGTTTTTAGCACACTGATAAAACGGTCGTACGCGTCGCGTTCGCGGAAGAAAAAAAGCGTGAGAACTCGTCCGACGAAATTCCTCCCAAAGTGCGGCCGTAATCGAGACGAACATCCAGACCGGAGGGATGCGCGTCGAGACGAGTGCGAGACCGGCTGTTTCAGGGACACGTACGCGTGGGTCGGACCGGAACTGGTATGATTCACGTCGAGCCTGAGCCGTGAGACCCGCGGAATACGATTCGCTGTGTCTCGTCTCGTGTCTCTCTCGCCTCTTGTCTCATGATCCCGCGTTCACGATCCGTATACGTAAATCCGTGTGGGTGCGATGTATCGCAGCATTGACATCGTGCTCCGAAATTCTTCCTAAAGAATTTTCGCATGACCTCATCAAGAAGCAACAAGGTTCGTCATCAGCGCAATTCTTCTTCTTCGGTCTCTAAAAACAGTATCACTTCATTTGTTTCAACTTGTCAGATAAATATAAATTGTACATGAGATGATACATGAAATGTGTTATACGGACGAATAAAGATATATGATGTCCAATTAGACGAGTACAATTTAGATGATTATTTTATATAAACTCGATGATCACATTTTGCAACAAATACGCTCAAAGTATTCTTCTCAGTAAGAAATAAAATTAAATTGATAAGATGATTTCGACGTCAATTCGATATCGACTTGATGTCTAATTAGCGATTACTTCTTAGGTTATGATTAAGAGTTAAACTTTGCAAATACAATATTTACTTTCTTACTCGCAACATTGTTCTTCGCTTATTGGAAAGAACTTCTCAAGTACGAGGATATCGAAATTCTTCAAACACAGAATCTAAGTATTGTAGCATTATGTATCTGGATCCAAGTAGTATTACATATCTCCTTTCAAAAACGAAAAGATTAAGACTGGAGTTCGATAGGTGTAAATAATTTTCATTATTTTATTGAAAACATAATTAACAGGTTCATATTTTGTATTAATATTTCGCAGATCTTTATTTTATGAATCTGTGACAAAACAATTATTATTTACGATTCACAAATCTTTAATCTTCAATTATTAGCTCAAATAGACATAGAATCATCAAATAAATCTTTATCATAATTAATAAAAGAGAGAGCTTTTCTGTCACTTCATTTATATATATAACCTTTAGATATAGTAATTATTTAAAAAATATTTCTTAAATCTAATAATTTATTATGGATTATTGTCTATGTGATATGATTGGAGATACTGGAAGAAAAAAATGACATCGAATATTCGTTAAATGTACTCCATGTACACAGAGTTTATCATTGAAATAAATAAAGAATAAAATATATTATTCATTCAATATTGTGAAATGTAACGAGTAATTCATAAATCAGCGTTTCATAAATTAAAGAATATTTAAAAACAATAAATCTTGAAAGCTTAATATTAGAGATTGACAAATAATCAGAGATTTATTAAACTGTAATTATTCGTATTGGTCGTATTGGTCTAAAGTAGGTCGGTATTCATAATCGGTTTTTATACTAATCTTCTAAAAAATGTTTTAAGACGCTAATGTGGCTCTGTGATGGTTCATGACATTTTAAAATTATACTTAGACAGTCTTAAATATGAGACTATAAATATTGACTAAAAAGTTGATTCTAACTGTAAGATATATTCAAATTGTTACTTAAAGGTCCATTGATTCGGTAATATCGCGCATCAAAGGAATCCGCATTACCTCATAAAATGATTCCTGCTGTTCTCCATGTCATACGGATTTATGATCCATGATCAAGGTTACTACGTAAGGCCAGTCCCGCTACCACGAGCGTTCCGCCGCATCTGCGAACATTGTTTTACCGATCGGCTTAGCTCGGACTCGACCGCCCATGCCTCGATTTATCATCAATGCACGCTTTATTTTCTCACGTCCTTCCCCGCTTATTCCCTCACGTCGCGACGTTAGATCTTGATATACCCTTCGCGATCGCCATCCTACGTATATCCGCGTATATCTGCCTATAATTTCCAGGCGGATTCTTTCTACCGATGAAATGTATCCACCAGTACGCACATACAGCCGGTTCTCTCTCTCTCATCTCCTCTCTTTCTCTAACGCCGACTCTAACTTCCTCTCCATCTCTCTCTGTCCTTCGCCGTTACGTCACGCGCCGTCTGTCTCCGAAAGGGAAGACAATGGACGCGTGGGTCGGGCGCAATGTGTCCGAGGCGTAGCCGCGTAGAATACGTAGGTAGTCCCCGCTCGATCGCGTGTGTGCGATCGCCGACTGACGTAACGCTGGACCCGCACGTACTTAACGATCGTTGCCATTGCGCGTTAAAACGATTACTTCCGCTCGGCCTTACTCGCGAGGAAGAGATACATCGCGACGGACCCTGGCCTGGCGGCGGCGGCGGCGGCGGCGGCGGCGGCGGCGGCGGCGGCGGCGACGGCGGTCGAGCCCGGTTTACGTGCCCCGTGTCTATGGGCGTCTTATGCCCGCCTTCGTACATCATGAAATGGAAAATCCCGCGGCGTGTGGCCATTAATACGAGACAAAGCGCGTCGGACGCGCGAGTCTCTCGCGATCTAATCGTCGCGCGAATATTTCACGTTGCATATATTCCGCCGCGCCGTTTCGCGCCGCGCCGGAGCGACGTTGTAACGGTAATCTGGTATTGGATTTTATGGAGAAAGAGAGTTTGGTAATTTTTATGCTAGAAATCCCCCCTAAAGTTCTTAAGTGAGATTAAAGCGTGTAAGTTAAACATTAAGTTCGACATGAATATGATTTTTATAGATCAGTATTATTTTATAATGATATATATGCGCAAAATATATAAAGAGAATTCTTTAAACAACGTGTTCTTTTATGAAGTTTCTCATAGCGTTTATGATAATGATGAAATGATAAAACAATTCTGTCTTTTTCATAATTTCCTATATCTCATGTAATCTATGGCTATCTACTTTGCATGCTAAAGGACTATCCGTTGTATCCCTTACGTCGGTTTTATGCCCGTATTTCGTATTCTCTGCCGGTAATACCGCGATGCGAGCTTTTGCGGTCGATCTAATCACCTCTCGAATAATTCACGTGACCCTCTTTGACCATATTGTTTGAATTGAACATTTAAAGCATACTCTCACTCGTATTTATAAGTCGATCGGATGTTTAATCAATTTTTAAGATTTGCCATTTGACTGTAACTGTAATATCTAAATTTTATGATAACAAATTAATAATATTTAAACAGTGCAAAAAGCATGAAATATTTTGTATCATTTTGAATGTTATTTAAATATTTATATATAATATTACGAATATATTCTATTCTAATATTCTGCCAATACATACATATATACACACCTCAATAATCCAGTAATAGAGGATATCGCGTAAGCCATCTAATTATTACAGTGAATCGAAGATCGATTTCCAGCAATCGGCATACGATACGACGTATCATATCGACAAACAAGTAATTTACCCATGTGATAGTCCCTAATCCCCTATCCAGCGTCGCAGGCTACACTTCTCGGCTCCATAAATTTGCAAATGCTCTCGGAAGCGAGTACATGCAGGCCGACCGACCTTTCGCAAGCTCGAAAAGCGAGAGACTGCCCTACCGAGATTATCCTCCATCCAAGGACGTGCAGCCAACGACCACATATGCAGTTCGCTGGACGCGTAACAGCATTTAGAGATTCTATGTTACACTACGAACAAAATGAACTTTTCAACTGCGAGAGTGCATTTTTCTACTTTACTGTTTTACATCCCCGAGATAAAACGTGTGTTTGATAACTTTAAGTTTGTTTTAGTTGCTTCACACATTCGCGTGTTTCTAAAAAAAGAAAATAATCTCTTGAAGCTGCATTAAAAGCTGCACCGTCGTTAAAAGTTGTTATTGCAATAAAAATACTTCTTGACAAAAATGATCTTGACAAAAATGATCTTGACAATTTATCTGACATCTCAGCAGCAAAAATCTTAAATTTATATATAATTGTTTATTGACAAACTCGCCACTGATCTGTATGCGTGTTGAATTATGTTGAACTACCCAACAGCCGTATCCTCATCCACTTACGTTTGCCAGAGTACGTTTGCCACTTCGCTCGGATAGCATCTGGACTTGCGCTTGGAAACCGAAATCGGATGGATCTATCGAAATCGCAAAACGTTTAGACACGAAGCACATAACTCGCGCATATTGCAACAAGATGAGTGGCACGAACGAAGGTGGCAGTCGGGGTTATGCAGCGTGTGGCCGTTATGGTATACACGTGTAGCCATTACCGAATGATCGGTGAGTGGCGGCATTCCAGCAGCATTTCGTAGCCTCTCTCATCGAGCCCTGATCTCCGTTACCGTTTTCTCTCTTCCTCTCTCCCATGTATATGTATTTACATTGATTAATAAATGAATACGACTCTCGAATCGCAATGAGATGTATAGAATATATGCTACACTGGATGGAAGTCTTATAGCTACTAAATATTGTTTTTGTTGTATTTCAATTAAATGTTGAGGTAATACAATATAACTAAATATAATTTTAGGAAATACCTATTTAGTAAGTATTACCGTTGATAATATCGTTTGATAATACTTACTAAATATTTGTAAAGGTAAAATTATGTTTAATTATTATTTCAACATGTAGTTGAGACTATTTCATTTTATATTTGATAGCTATAACTAGACTTTTTTTCAATGTATTATTTATATGAGTACGTTATATTTTTCTTCTTTTAAAGAATAAGGAAATAGATTGACAAAAATATATTTAATGTAAAATTCATCTATTTTATTATTCTTTCATTCTATATTTTTATAGAGAAAAAATTTTTATATCATATCTTTATGATGTATATGATCAGTACATAATTAGTGAAATTTTTGCAATGAAATATAATAGATTAATTTTGATGCATTCTCTCTGCGAGTTTTGCGTCATACGCCATAATCGCATTTTGAATCTTTATTCGAGGGTATTACCAGACTTTCATAACGGGCAACCGAGTCGAGCGTTAGCTCGGCTTTGTTCTCTTCCCTCTTTTTACCATTCTTTGATTTCTCAAGCTAGTGCGAATTGCGAGCTCGGAGTCTTTATTAAAATGCACAGAGGCTTGAACACTGATAATTCAATTCTTTGTAGTGCTCTCTCAAGCTACTCCAAGTTTCGTCTTTAATACGAAAGCGAAATCTTCCCGAAATCATATGAGGTCCTGTTGTGCCAATATAAAAAAAAAACAAAAATTTGCATTGGTATTTTTATTTGGTGAGAAAAATCATATAAACTAAAATATATTAAAATAAATCGTTTAAAAGAAAGAATTTAAATGCATAAATAATATAAATATATTCACATTGTACATTAAAGGAAATACTATTTCCTTATTAAATTTTACAAAGGATTATAAGATAGATAAACCTGTAATTCCTTTACGGGCTCACTTTCTCTCCGCTATCATTTTATATTCATTTTTAGAAACGAAGTCTATTGATTTCCCATTATATTTGTGAAGTTCTGCGATTACGAGGAAGGTTTTCTTCCATTTCTTGAAGCACGTCTGCTTCCGCAATTTTAATTTGATTGGTCAATCTTATCTCGGTTTTCTACCTAATTGATTGTCACGGATTCCAAGTCTACAGGAAATTGAGAGATCTTATAGGCGCGAGTGGTGAGAAAGCATGGAAATTGATATTTCACGTAGCTACATCTTCCCTCGATCGTATCGAATGTTCACGCCGATGAACACAGGGAATCTGTGATTTAATCCGAAACCAATAAAGCAAGAGCCTTTTTAATTGCAATATGTTTCGGGGTTGAATAACAGCAACGCTTTTAATTTCTGTGGAATTCTCGCACTCTTCTTTTACGCAAGATGCATTTCAACTTTGCTTGATATCTTTGCGCAATCTCATTGCCTTTGTATCGTCTCATTACCGGTAATTACGTGTCAGCTGCAGGCTCCTTCACGTCGGCTTACGGCGACCCGTGGGAATTCATCGCGGTATGACGTCGCACGTATCTCCATCGATTGCTGTTGCTTTTTCATTCGCCGCGAGATCATCGCACTCGAGACATAAAATCGAGCGAAAGAAAATCGATAATTGCGTTTACGTAAAAATCTCACCGATTGATTCGTCCCGTGCTCGCCTACGTGGGGCAAGAGAGTTTAACGGTTTGGAAAACGCCGACCTTCCAGTAATTTCAGCACGACGATTGTATGCAGACTTGAGAAACCGAAAGATAGAAAAAGAAAAAGAGAGAGAAAGGAGAAACAAAGAGATCGTCAGTTTTATAATACAATTTGATATCCAGAAAATCCCAACGCCGAATTGCTACGTGACATGGATACGTTAGAGGGTGGAAAATTCTGATGATTCTACCTTCTGGAGCGATCAGAGCTTTCAAGAGTTTTCGTATAAGATCCTGGAGATACAAACCTTTCGGGAGCTGTGATGTGGAAGACAGATCACTTGATCTTTTCAGTTATAGCGAAGATTGAGAAACGAACGATTGCGACTCCTCACTTGCGCATGTCTTGAAGGGAATTAATATCCTGTTCTGCTAAATATTATCGATATTATCGCATTTTCTATTTTTGAAATCGACAAATTTTCTTTCTCCATATGCATGGATTATTTTTCTCGAAAAAATAGCATGTACAGCTTGTATCAGATTTTAAGAACTAATAACTTTATGCAAAAAGGAGCAGCGTACATGAATTGATGTAATCTTTTCAATAGATTTTCGAGAAGCCTCTTACTTGCAAAAAATAAATGCTTCTTCTTTTTTTATTTATTTTATGTTTTGTATCTCTTGTTACAAATTGTTTTTTTTTTCCATATCATATGATTACACTTTTATCATACGATGCATTTAAGGCACTATTTTTGTTAGAAGTATTTCCGATGCAGGAATTTCGAAGATAAACTCGCTGCGTGTCGATCAGCGTGTACCATGGTTCCTCTTGGTTAAGCCTCGCCCCTCTCTCTCTCGTATTTCTTTTCCTTTTACGAAACCAACGGGAAGATAAAAAAAGCAAAGAGAATCTGCCTCGGTAAGCAAAGGCGGCGCCTCGATGGACAAGATAGCAGAGGCAAACTCTGAGATCGCGGCCAACGACGTGTTCTCCGACGAGTTTGTGCACGTGTGGAAATGTGCCCGTGTAGAATCATCGTGATCAATATTCTTTTTCATCGTTCATTCAAAAGCAAAATCTTTTCTGTTTACTCTTCTTATCTCCGCGACAACGTCGTCTATGTCGAATATTGCCATGGTATCGCAATGGGAGAGAAATAATATCTATGATTAAAATCTCTGAGTCCTTAACAACGTCTTCCCGTCTATATATGTATATATTATGCAATTAAAAATTTAATTCACATGAATTCAACAGGTGTCCAACGACCGCAGGCAATTTTTAACATCCAATATTGTCGAGATTTGAAGATTTTATTCGCGTAGGGGCATGAAATAATTAATGCTAAAATGTTATTTGTCGTTTTCAAATTCTTTTCTAATTCTACTACAGTATTTTACAAAGTTATACCATTTTCATTTTTATCATAATCATAACAAATAAAATTAAAATTAAAAAAGTATCTACTTTTTAAATTTTTTCGAGTGAAATCTCACTTTAAAGAGTAAAAATTGAGCTGAAAAAAGCTTGAAAAAAGTAAACTCAATTTTCATAATAAAAAGATTTTAAAAGAGATTTTACTCCTCAGAGTAAGATTCACTCTAAAAATTTTAAAAGGTATGTATGTGTGTGTAAGGAAAAATTGTTTAATATATAAAGCATTGACTTCCGCTTAATTAAAATTTATATGATTTTTATAATAAATTGTCCTCTTGTTAATGAATTATCTTATACTGTTATAAATATACACGTCGTTCAATTTATGAGACAGATCGTTTAGCATTGCCCGTGCCGAGTTGATTGACCCAGACATACATTATCTTAGAATCGAAACTAGTATCGTAAAGAATCTAAACCAGTTTCATATGTAAATTGAATACACGCGGCCGAGCATGCACGAAAAGTGCATGACCGCGAAAGTATCTGGGAATATGTCCAATGGCGCGATTCCTTTGGGAAATCGACGCGTATCGAGGAAAGTATATCCCAAGGGCATACCGAGAAGCTGACGCACTTCTAGGTGGAACGAACCAAGTTTAGTCTCGAGGGTAGTCGATATATAAGTACTTTACGTCCCGGTCGAGTGCTCGTAACTCGATGGAATCGAGGACAACGTCGATGAATCGCAAGCAAAACGATTCGCATGGATGTGAATTTACAAAGAGATGTTATATGATTTACCGAACGAAAGATATTCATGTTCTGAGAGATTTTTAAGCACATGAAAAATGTCTAAAAGTATTTTATAGGTGACCATAAATACGATCTATCTCAATTATTTAAAATTTTATAATTATTTAAAATATTATACAATTAAATATCACTTTTGTATTATTTATTGAAATCATTTTCACCGTTTGAAATTTCGATTTCCAATGTTTAAAATGTGGAAAATATTTCAAATATCGATTGCATTTTTTAGTTAGAATTAAATCAATCTCATTTTGAGATTTATTTTTCCAAGTATTTCTCACATATTAATCACAAATCTCGAGCTATATAAAATTCTAACGAAATTAAAGAATGCAAGTTACAAAATATTGTATATTACATTAGAATATGTTAAACGGGATTCCTGATTGCGAGAGGAACAATAGTAAGACTGTTCAATCTCGAGTCAAATAAGATGTTTTGTTTTGTGTTGTTCGTAATTTATCGTTGATAAATTTTGCTGCTAAAAGCGGAATCACTTCGGCGTTTTCATCAGTTTGGATAATTCTCTCGTTATCAAGCTAGGTCGAAAACGTGGAGTCAAGCAGCCGCGCGATTCCCAGGTGGACTATCGTATCCTTATCGAGAGAATCCTTCCCTTCTTCCTCTCATCCTCTCGGTCCTCGATTCCCGGACATCTCCTGTCAGTGATGCTTTCCCAAGCAAGGGCAGATCCATATGGAAACTAATGAAACTTAAGCTACAGGTCCTCAACTGTCAAAGGCTCACATTATCATGGAGCATACTGTTCGGAATTATCTGTCAATTCCTTAGTGTTGTCAGTCGACATAACACGGTAAATGACATATCTAAATGCCACGCTCTGTATTCTCTGTATTCTCTTAAATCAATAGACAAGACTACAACATTATTAAAGTAATCAACGTGCGCCTTGCTCCTAAATAATTAACAATTTTATAAAGAAAGGTTTTCATCAATTGTATGTATAATATTCATTGAAGATAATATTAAAAGTCGAAATGTTTAAATTTATTTATTGATTTTATTTATATGACAAAATTTATTTTATCACAAATAACAACTAGTGTCTCTCAACTCGCTCGAATAACTCAAGTACTTCAATTTTTGTGAAATTTAATTTCATTAAAGCCTTAGATTTATGTATATATATTTTAAATTATTAGAGTAATTGTTTTTTAATAGTCATTATAAAAGTTCGAGTAATGATAATTATTGATTTTGTTATTAAAACATGTCACGATGGTATTAGGATAAGATTTCCCTAATCCTGTGTATTGCGTTGTATAATAACCAACACTTCTCGTTTAACTTTCTTCTTTATTCGATTATTCTTTCGCCAAGTATAATCAGCTTTAGACTTTCAAAAGTTAGCATCCGCTCTAGTTCTCCTTTCTTTTTTCCATTCAATATTTCCCTACTCGCGAATTATACGCACGATCAACTGCAAAAGAACAATCAACCACGGGCGAGAAATGGCGGTCATTTGCCACGCTATCGAGATGTCGATTACGAGAAGCGCGGTATGTTCGCGGAGTTTCCGCGCACGGCACGGAAAATCAAACGTTTGCCATTCGTTCTTTCGAATTGGTTTTACAAACGTGTCTATTATCTTCGTGGCGCTAAACTGCTTGAAGAGATTAGTTTCTGCCAGATTAGTCTCATCGGATATGTCTTTTTGTTGTTCGATTATTCTATAAACTCATAAGTTTATCTTGTTTGTATTTAAGAAATGTTTCGATATTAAATGAAATATACACTTTACCGATAAAATTAAATAGATCAATATATTATAATATAAACATATATAAACAAAATAATTTGGACACTTGAAAAATATATTATCTACTTGTTTTATTAATAAAAAATTGATCTACAATTTATCTTTAATACTTCATTTTAAATACGATTTTATCCTTATTGGAATAGAGTCATATGATTGCATAGTATAGCAATATTTGCAATGCAGTACACCATTCTTTTAACAAAACATCTTCTAATTGCTCAAAAGATATTGGAATAAGAAATCTATTTCTTACTCTGCTTTTTAAAACTATAAATAATATATTTAAATTAGACAATTGAATTGAATTGCAAAGATATTGAAGTTTTAAAGAACAGAGAACAATTTTGAAAAATAGAATAAGAGGAAAATTTTCTCCCCATTTATGTAAGCAAATGAAAGATATTCTACTAAAATAATATGTTCTACTAAAACAAAGCTAGAATATCAATATCAATAAAATATTTTATATTTATGATATATATATATATATAATGAAATAGAATTTATAGATGATTTTAATTGAAGATTTTTTAAATTTAAACATTTATCTTTTTTCTAATTCGATATTTACGTCTAATAACATTGCCAAATCGCAGAGATTCCTTTTGATTACTCGATTCTTTTGACTATTGCAACAATAGATAACTTTATGATTTTCTATTATCTGTATTTTACCTATCTCTATATATTGTATGACATTTCGTCACTGACACGACGCGCGTTACATGATATCTCGTATTTCTCACGGCCGTTCAAATATTTATTCATCCGTTATTGCGCCTCTCTTTCTCTTTCTCTTCCCATCACTCTCATCCTCAATGATGAGCGTGTCTCTCTCTGTCTGTGAAGCACTCGCGAATACAGATGTACGTATGTGTCGCGAGTGGAACTATCTTTCGCGGCCTGACTTCCTTCTGCGGGTTCTACAGTGTACGCCCAACGGGATCTCGTTTTCGTTCGCGTTGGCAAGTAAACGGTTTACACAGTGAGCGCAATTCAAGCCACCGTGAAAACGGCATCGAGCATCGCGACCGCGTCGCATAGCGCAGCTTCGCACCGGACAAAGCACTTCCGAGTTTACCGTCATGTATATCCTCGCCTCTTGCTGTCGCGTGTTGCTGTTTCATGTCCGCTTTCTGTGAATTCGCAAACAGCACTCGTCGATTGCGCTCTCTCTTTCTCTCTCTGTTTCTCTCTCTCTCTCTCTCTCTCTCTCTCTATAATTCACATCTCTCTTCTCAATGCTTTGCCTCTCGAATCCGCGTGACTGGTCCCGCGGGCTAGTTTGTTCGACTGCTCTCGTGTTCGATAAACTTCTCTCGTGGATGTGTGTTTAGCTTTGCCCCGCCACATCAAGCGATACACGGTGTAACATGCTGTCGATAATGTGAGCGTCGAGACAAAATAAAGAGAAAGAGAAATGTGCTGTATAATAAAATAAATGTATCTAACGTAGTGAAAGTTTATTTCATCTGATTACGTATTAAATAATAAGTTTAAAAGATGTCTGTCGAATTTCAAAATTTACTCCGTTTTTAAATTTCATATTCTTCAATTTTTTCTGTACACTTAGAAAAAAATTCCTTTAACATAATTTTTTTAAATCAAATAAATTCTTTTATTTAATTTCAAAAAATAATGTTCAAATTAAAGAAATGATATTCAAATCAAAGAAATTTTTTCTTTAACTGTATAACAAAGAAATATTTTTTTGAATCAAAGAAATCTTTCTTTGAGTATATATGTTTGGAAACATTCCATGAAATTATAGAAAGATTGCATTGCTTGTTAGAAACGAATATGTAATTTTACAATTTTATGCTCTCGATTTAGGAATTAAAATCTTTAATTGGAAATTAAAATAGAATTAGAATTATATATAGATTAATTCTTAAAATTTAATTCTTCTTCTTTTAGAAAATTTTATTTATTTTAATTATTTATTATTATTAATTTTATTTATTTATTAAATTTTATTTATATATATTCCCTAAAAAGTATTATATTTATGATATCTTCAAAGTGGTTGACAAAAAAAATCTGACAATTACAATTTCAAGCAAAAAATCATGAAATTTTTAAACGCATATTTTTATAATATCTAAATATAGGTATATTAGAAAGGGAAAAAAAATTCTTTGTTCATATGAAACATGAATTGATCTCTCGTAAAATGACATGAAACATGCAAGAGAATCTTTCATAACGCGAATAATTATTATTATTCAATAGCATGAATCTTCAAGTATTTTCTAATAACGATATTTAAGTATCACTTGAACACTTTCTGGCTGTACAACATAATTTACAAGCAGGAATGACGATGAAACAACGGCCAGCATTCGGCAAAAATCCATTATGGCTTCCTTCAGTCGGCAGATCGTCAAGTAGAGAAAGAACGTTGAAGGAAATGGCGTGCAGAGGAAATGGAGAGTTATCCGGCGCGATCATTACTCTCGCGAAGCGTAACGATCATCTTTGGAATGTTACACGATTACAGCAGCTAAGCAGCAGCGTGGTAGCCGACGATGCAGAGAATCGCGTATATTGTACAATACATATTGGGAATTGAACGAGCTTATACGATCGTTGGCTACTGTTCATATCCCACGGAAACAATAAGTCGATTCGTTACACTGTGCCGTGTGTTCTTTCGCTCCCATCCGGAAAACGTCGATATTACGTTAATCGTTCGTCGTTTGATAGGTAATGTATGAAAATCGTGCTTATTATGCCGGGGCTTGCGATATTACTGTAGATGTGGCACGAGAGACAATGTGCATATAGGAAGAAGAAACTAGGAAGTACTGGCGCATTGAGAAATTTGTCAATGGTTATTGGTTTGCCATAAACAAAATTTTTTAAAATATGGAACGATAGAATATTAAATTATTATTTAAATTATTATATTGAAAAAAATATTATTTAAATGTGTAAAATGTGTTGAAAATGTTTTATGTAAAATTATATTAATACAAAAGAAGAA
>Ga0157363_1004275_pt1 | contig 13128 bp, 8 predicted proteins | sample AttsexASBM1_FD_111477 | JGI IMG/M metagenome (GOLD analysis project Ga0157363, IMG submission 111477) | Fungus gardens microbial communities from leaf cutter ant in Ribeirão Preto, State of São Paulo, Brazil - Atta sexdens ASBM1 | ecosystem: Host-associated > Fungi > Mycelium > Unclassified ...
ACTCTTATACATTTTTCTCTTTTAATAATATTACACTGCCTTATTTCTCGTATATTTCTATGTTTTGCTCTAATTTTCTTTTTTACATTTTAACAGAATTTTTTTTAATAAATTGGATCAAATTATTCGCGTAAATTATCTATGCAATATATGTACTTATAAAGTAAAGTAACACAATTTCGAAAATAGTAATAATTCTGAAACTTTGAAATTAATTTTCGAGGTTCAAGTTTGGTTCTCTCCACTTTAGTACCTACCTCCCCTTTAAGTTTAGTTAAATCTAATCTAATTTTGAGGATATTAAACCTCGAAAATCTTCAAATCTTATTTTATTCAGAATTATACTATGTTCGAAATTGTACCACCTTATTCTAAAAAAATACATGTTTACATAAATAATGTAGTTTATAAAATTATTTATATAGTAGTTTATAAAAATAACTTGGTTAAAAATATAAAACAAAAACTGAAATTAAAAAAAGTATTTTATTCAGCATGAATAAGTATATTTTAAATTTTCATGAGTGTTCCTAGTTAAAAAAAGAAAAACAAATGTATTTATGAACATAAAGTTGCAAATGTTTCGTTGACGAAATAATGAACATAATAGTATTGTAATATCAAATGTTTTATATAAAAATTACAGATGAGTTTTTTTTTGTTTACAAGAGATGCACAATGTGTCCTCCATTTTTCAGATTATTATTTCGAGTTTATTCATGCGCATTATTTCGATAATAAAATAATTGCCACTTAATGTTCGTAGAAACATTTGTTCTTCCTCTTTATCCAGGAAAATGCTCATGAAATTTTTAAACGTTTCAAAACGTATGATTCATTCTATAAGTATATATATATATATATATTATATATAAGAAAACTAATTAGAGTCTAAGGCTGGCCACACACGTTCAAGTAAACTTACACAAGTGGCTTGCGCAAACATACTTGACAAGTTTATTCTTGAATGTGTGTGGCCGGCCTTAGATGGTTGTATTTACACACTAAAAACATTTACTAAATTTTAATAAATATTTCTTTGAATAGTCCTAGTGGAATATTTACTAAAATATTATAAACACATATTTATTAAATACAAGAACCATTAGCTTGATTTAACTATAATTTTTTTTCATTTATCTAAACATTTATTTATCGTAAATAAATATTCCACCAGGACTATTCAAAGGAATACTCAATAAAATTTAATAAACTTTTTTCTCAGTATATAAAAATGAGATGAGTTATTTGCTAGTTTTAGAGCTTATGATAAAGCTGTGGTAAGACTCCCGGCGACAATGTGGATCATTTATACGCGCTATAATTGGCAGAAAAGCGGAAATAAGAATTTACGAGCGATCTTCGCGATTAACTGAGAAAAGACAAAGATCGAAATCTACACGAGTTAGATACAAACATTGGTTTACGAGCTGATGACAACTGGAGAAGAGAACCGGGGAATCGCTGCGGGGCTTCGTCGACGCTCAGTTCAGCAGTTGAGTTTAACGTGCTGTCGTCTTTACTAGGACGTAGGAAAGGTGTGTCCGCCCATCTTTAACAAGATTGCTATCTAGTATCGCCGCGTTAAGCCAATTTACTCCCGGCGTTGCGCAACGTTTAGATAATTTATCGCGACACTGAGTCTTCTATTCTTACTTCCCTCTTCCGGCTTTCGCGTCGCGCGCGAAAGCTCGCGAATTTCCCGGATGTCTCAAGTTCTACAGTATTCATTAACGATTTTGTGACGTTCCTCTGTACGAGTGGGTCAAAATAACTCGAGAGCGGATGGAACAGTGAGTTAACCGGTCCGGGAATAACTAACTGGTAATTACGACGATCTATCATTACAGTTGCGCCGCGTAACATCGGGAAGTGCAATAATCTTGCAGATAATATTTATACACATAATTGTACCTCCAAGTGTATAACCTGGGTATAACCGAATAATTCATACTTTAGAAGCTGTACTATTATTAATTCGTTACTAACGCACATCCGTCGAGACCTCAGTGACGCTTTTCTCGCAACGGGGTCAAAAATCTCGGTCAAAAGGCAATGTACCGGTAGTTAGCGAGGATTTCATCTCATTATCACGTGCCCGTAATAATTAATCCTCCATCTCGTGTTGCGAGCGAGAGTGAAATAGATATGTGTCGGTGTCGTGATGTTACGCAACCAAGCCTCACTATGAAACACAGATGTCGAGTGTGTGCGAATAATTCAACGAAGTTTCTATGTCGGATATGAAAAGAATTTTGTAATCCGAATGGAAGTTATTACCGTACGAAAATTTAAAAAAAATTATCCAATATTGAGCGAAAAAAACAATTTTACTTTTATTATGTCAAATAAAAGTGAAATTTATTCTCGTCTTCTGAGCTCACTTTGAAATCTCTTCACATTCCTTGCCGCAGATAATATGTGCCTCATACTGAATTTTCCATTTGACATTATTTTCGACATGTAATATTATTATAAAATATTTCCTAAAATGTATTAATGTTTAAATATTAGATATTAAGTATAATACAATGATCAGTATGATCACATTGTGGGAGCATCGTTACAACATATTTTCTAATAATAATTAATTTATATATTATTATATGATATATGTTTAAAATACATATATAGTATACATATATAATGTAAGCTATAAACACGCTAGAGATCCTCTAGCAAGTCTAGTCACGATGCAAACATAGCAACAACATTTGATATGACAACTCTTTACAATACATGTATAGTAAATATATATACGGTTGATCCTATATACTCTGTAATATATAGCTATTTCCATCATATTTATCTCATATTTATTTCATCGAAAAGATTACTATGTGATCAGAGTTTTAAATTTACTTAAGAATCTCTAAGCAAAACTATTAGTGATTTAAATGGAAAGGTACTGAAAATCATTCAAAGAACATATTAATTTTTAAGTCGTTAAATCCTTTGCTGTCCTGTATCGGACTAGACCATTTATGGTAATCTTTCTCATAATTCTTCAAACATTCTAATCTAATTGATTAGATATAATCAACAAATTACATCAAATCTCCATTAATTTCTTTAAATAATAAAATTACTTTGATTTATATTAGACTTGCCGTTTATTATTAGATGTAGAAGATAAAATACTCACTTGTGAAAAATAATTTAGACCACAAAAAGACGAAAATGGCTCTACGGTCTTATATATATTTTAAAATTACAGCAAGAAAGAAAAGGATTTCGTAATAGCTCGTACAAGAATAGGTCATATAAAAAAAAATTCTTGCTAATTATACGATAAGGGCATCGCACGACTTCATCGCGAGCAGACTCGACAATAGCACGACGTCGCGGCGCCTATGTTGACGACCGCACTTTGGACTTGGCGTTACGTCACCGTTCGTCATTAATATATTGTGGGCCGCTTTAACCTGACCTATCGATATATCATTGCACTTGGAGAGTGCTCAGTGTGATATAATCCCGTCGTAAATTTGCTAAACGAGGCAAATAAAAAAAAAAGTGATGGCAGTGCGCTCGCGCGCGGATCTTTCTTCCTGTCTCTCGAATATCAAAATTCATGGTGCGCAACGTTGCGCACGGGCGTCAGATTTGCAACATTCATCGGCGATACGTGTCTCCTCCGAAACGCGGTGCATGCACACTTTTACCGTAATTTACGACGCGAAGCGTCGCTCCATATGTTCCCGGGGTCGTGAATTACGAGGCTGCGGACCGCGTGGCTGTCTACGTACATACGAACACTCGCACCGATCCCGGTATGCGTCGGTGCCGCGGTAATGGAGTCCATATCTTCAAAATTTAACCTGAAAGCTTAGTACTTCGCGGAACAGAAGGGACGCTCGTATAGCGGTTTATCACGCACGCGATGGACTCGCCGCTTCTCGCGTGTCGACTCCGCGCGCGTTATCGGTTAAGAGGTTAGAACTATACCGATTTCTCATTCAATCGTCTCGACGGAAACCGCTCTATTTTATTGTGTAAAGCGTCACATAGAATCCTTTTAACGATACATCACTAGTTAATTTAAAGCCAAATGCATTGCAAGATAATTGCTCCTCCATTTACTTTCTCTCTTCCTTCGTTTTTCTCTCTCTCTCTCTCTCTCTCTCTCTCTCTCTCTAGCTCTCTTCCTTCTTCCATTGCTATGTTAGGTTGATATTTTATGTGTTGTATGATAAACTTTTTAAACGTTTTAATTGGCTATAAGATAGAAAAAATTTCTTTATCCTGTAATCAATCAATAAGTTTCAAAAGCTTTGTCATACGACACATGAAATATCAGCTGGGCTAATATTTCATTTATCGTACAAATTTTTCAAATGTATCGACTATAGAAATAGTTCTCAAATTTCTAGAAATTCTCTATGTTATAATCAATCAAACATTTGAAAAATTTATTGTATGACAAATGGAATATTAGCCTTAGAAACAGTCTTCAAACAAGACAGAAACAAGACTTTTCATTCAAGCAATTCCGCTAAATTTAACATACATATCACGAATATATGCCGGTTATCCGATGTAATTAAAACGTAATATTCCATGTTTAATCGCAGCTATGATCGCATGAGATCCACAATTTCTCGGCGACATGCATATATCAAAAGTTCGCAAAAGCGTGGCTCTCGGATCGAGACGTCGTTCTTCTTTCTCTCTCTCTCTCTCTCTCTCTCTCTCTCTCTCTCTCTCTCTCTCTCTCTCCGTATATATATCCGCATAATAAATCTTCCGGCCGACCGAGTTTCTCGTAATCCAATTAAGATTTTCGTGACTCTGTCCTCATCCTTTCACATCAATTACCGCAGCGATCCTGACTTAAAATTGCGGGCGCCGCTAAAGTCATCACGGAGCACCATACGCGCGAGTTTTCCGACGACAACGCCGAGCCGAGGATCGCTTTTTGCCTAAGAGCCTTGGGCTTCTTCTCCAGTCGCAAGCCTTTGTTAGAAAGGGGTTAAATCGCGCTATCTATATATATATATATATATATACATCGAAGGGTGACCGGCGGCGGTGAGTGAAATCGATCGTTGAAGGACCGAGGAGACTCGTTCTCTTTCATGCGCACGCACATCGTGCATGATACGCGCGGTAACGGTGTCTCGTATACTCCACGTACAATCCACGTGTGCAAAACGCGGAAATAACAGAAATACTCGCATCGGAAAAAGGGAACTGTGTGTTGAAGCAGAATCTGGGATGTTGCCGTCGAATAAACGTATTTTTTTATTGGGACAAGGACGTTAGGCAATTTTGGGAAATGTTTTGTTTCCACGTCCCCTCATGGACAATGCGATTTTCATTGTTATAAATCTTTATACTCTGCCTAAAAATATTTATTATTGTATTAGTATAGTTTTCGCGTGTATTTGTTAGATTTAAATTAGATTTTAGTTTTTTTTTCTGTTTAAAGTATTATCTCTTTACATATATTTATGTGTGTGACGTTATATATAATTATGGAAAAGGTATATATATATATATATGAGAGATAAATATATATATATATATATATATATATATATATATATATGAGAGAAACATTGGATAGGGAGAATAAATATTTTCAATCAGAATGGTGACATTTTTAATTTAAAAGTGGGTTTACTTTTCTTCGCGTGACTCAGAAAATTCCGCTAGAAATCACGTATCTTTTCTCCAGTCAGGCTTTCTGACGATTTTAGTCGAGCCGATGTATTCTTGATGCAATCATGATTGATGTACCTAATCTTTCTTCGCAATGTCAGCAATTTCAATATTAAATATCTCGATGTAGTTAAATATTCAATGAGAATTTTAGTAAAAATCTACTTAAAAAATATATAGTTCAAGTACAAGTATATAATCTATCAAATGTCTATAAAATATCGGTTCGGATTGAAGTAAGTTTTCAATTTTGTTCATCCGAGGATCATTACGGGTACTCGTTCGGAGAAGGTATTGTAGTTAAGAGACTGCCGGGACAATCGCGATAGGGTTATATTGATTAAGGAAGTTCGCTTTGTACGAAACACGTTGCTTATACTTGCCTTCGGTGACAAAGACGAAGATCGATGCCGGCTTGGTGTTGGAGGCGCTGCACGTGTAATTGCCCGTGTCCGTCTCCACTGCCTGGCGAATCGTCAGTCGGCTTTGAGTTGGTCCTGGATCGGTTTGTACGGTCACGCTGCCGCGCGTGGTGTCGTAGTTTATCATCCGGTTATTGTGATACCAGAACACGTATTGCGGCGGCGTCGGGCTCTAGAGCAGATAGAAGAAGAATGGCGTCCGTTGACAAGCATTAGATTTAACGCGCGAATTTTTCCCAGCACAAAGACAACCGGAGAATCATCGAGCCTTTGCGGCCCATGACGTTTGTTATGAGGATTTCTTTCGGCGGAATAACGCGTCTTTGTGCTGGGCATTATGAGCGCCGACAGATTTCGCTTTGCGGTCTTGGCGCTTTTGTTTGCTTATTTTTTTGCAGAACGATTACATGCTGGAAGATTTAACTTCGTTTATACTCAGCTTTATTTTGATATGTTTAGGATTTGTTCCATTTTGCTCTTACAACGTGTGTAAGCATCATTTGTCCTTGTTTAATATTTGATAGACAACAAGGATGAACTGATATTTATAGCGCGAAACGGAACATACTCCCCTCCCCATAATGTTCATTAACATTCATTATAAAGTTGACGTTTAAATTGATGTTTTAATATAACCTAACATTCATATACCAAGAATATTTTCCTGTGCACCTTGTGTTCTTGTTTGTTTTATTTAGAAATAAAATGAAAGTATAAAGGCGTCTATGTTAAACTACAGTTCAAATTACAAATTCATCTATATTTTAGGTTTCAAAATCAGAAGAAGTTTTTAATAAATATTAATATTGAAGCATCATTAATATTAGAAGATACGAGCAAATTAAAAAAATTATGAAAAATTAAATTTAAAAAATATACACAGAAAAAATGTGATATATTTTAATTAATATTAAATATAATTAACGTACAAAATTTAATATCTATATTAAGTATAACAACAAAGTGCTTGTTGAAATAAATTTTAATTGAAAAAGTACTGGCTTTTTACATAATTTGAAAGAAGCAATTTTATGTTATCAGTAATTTTGAGACACTGTGTACGTTTATGTAACAAGTATGTCAGATATATCTTGAAATAATTAAACGTCAACTTGCGAGAATTTAATATTTGCTTTTGCGGGCTCTGGCTAAACACGCGCGGGAATTTGGTTGCAAAAACATGAGTTTATATAATAGGTTGGGTTTCGTTGAAAACGAGCGCGCGGAATTCAGCTGTAGCTGCGAGCGATGAGGCCCATCAACGTTTATTATAACGCCGGATACACGTTTACAGCGACCCTGTCGTATCATAGAATACAGGAAGGATAGGTGCGTGAAATGGTGTGTTGTTAAGGTCAAATACTCGCAAACTTCCAACCACAACGTCGTCAGGAAATTCGCAATATGCTGAGCGATGACGAAGCCGTGTAAAAGGCGAGAATAAAGGCTGCTCCAAAGTACTCTCTTCTCTCAACATACCTTATTTGTTCGCCAACATCGTTTTCTTATACTATAAGACATTATCTCAAAAATGCTTCGCATGCAATTATTTTAAAAGTTTATGAATATATCGTTAAGGATGTTACAATTGTATTATTTTCTTTTTATTAAGAATTTAAATGAGAATATCGTGTCGATATTTTAATACTGTGCTTAAAAAAGCACGATTTCGTAAAATATGTAAATACTTACGTGAGTATACAGAGAGAAATGTTTGGTACATATATCTATTTTATTAATATGCGACTAACAAAAATTGTCTTATTTTTTCATTTAAAAATTGTGTTGTACGTCCTAATCAAAATGTCATTATTTTAATTAAAATTATTTTAGTTAAATTTTGATCAGAACGACAAATTTGGTTAGAATGAAAAATTTTGTTGTTCCAACTAAAATTTGGACAATACAATTTTTTAATGAAAAAGTAAGAAAGTTTTTGTTAATCACATATTAACAAAATGAATTGTTATACATAACATTTCTCTCAGTGTAAAACAATAACGTACAAATTTATTTAATGCAATTGTTAGCGGCTTGCTCGTACTGTCTCGTTAGTAACTGGATATATGGATTCGGATGGTATGCGCCTTATAGCGTATAAATTTCCGCCCAATGTAGCTGCGGGATCCAGACACATGGGATACTGCTCGTCATCCGTTTATTGTAACGTCGGATGCGTGCATATTGTGGCAGCGGCGTCGAGCCGCAAAGCGGGTGAAGAATAGACGCGCGAAACCGTAACGTATGAGCAACGAGGATGCGGGATTCCCGAGGATTTTCGGCTTCATGGATTCTGTCCGGCAAAGCAAGTGCAAGTCAGGAGTCAGAGGCCACGCATTCCTTTATTCTAAATGCTCGTTATTTTATTCCATTTAATATGTTATGCAACGAATGTTCGCCACTGCGCGATGTACAATGAGAATATGTATATCACAGAAACGATCGTTGTTTTTCTTATTATTGTACGTCGTTGCGTCAACGAACAAGGCGTGCTTGGTGCAAAGGTAGAAATAAAATTGAAAAAGAGATCTGCAGAAATACGTCATGAATATATGGTCAGAAATGTAGTTTCGAATGAATAGGGGAAGAATAATTTTGTTGAAGTATCTAAAAAATTTAGTTAGATACAGATCTGAAATAACCTTGCTGGATTATTAAAATTATTATGTAGAACACTGAAATATAATGAGCAGTGCTGCAAAAAGTTTTGACATCTAGCAACTAGCTTGAGCGTCCTACTTAATTGTTTTGATGGTCTAACAAAATTATTTTCAGATTTATACCTAGTTAAATTTTTAGTTAAAAAATTCATTCTTTGTGTTATCAATGAAATTAAATTGACAACAAATAACACACGGTTGTAAACGTAAAATTATCTAATAATTTATTTTTCTATTATATTTTTCGTGTTTAGTTAAAAATGTAGCTTTCAATATAGATACAAATTATTTGAATAAATTGTTAATTTAATATTTATTTAATCTTCTTCGTGATTTATGGCACAAGGGGAAGGGAAAAGACGGATTTATTTTAAAATATTTAAAATTTTAGATATAAATTTGAAAATAATTTTAATGAGCTATCAAAATAATTACATATATAAATATATATAGGATGTTCAAATATGATGAGCAATGCTGCAAAATATTTTGACATTTTAGGAAACCTAAAATGTCCGAACCTAAAATGTCGGAACCAGCTTGAGTATCCTATATAATTATTTTAATAATTCAATAATATTATTTTCAGATCTGTATTTAGTCAAATTTTTGGATATTTTAGCACAAAACTTCTTTAAGTTCTTTCCATGTAAACTCATATATTTCCATTATTCTTAGATGAGACATATGCGTGTTAAATTTCTCTTTTTTCTTATAAAATATTTTAGTAAATTATTGTGTAATTAACTTAATAATGCTGCATGTTCCAAGCTTTTTGAAATACTATCGTCGATTTTATACCGCTAAAGGCAAATAAATCTCTCCAGAGACGCTGGTTGTATTCACTTTGTGCTTTTAGGAAATCATATAAATTATACCATTGTTCTTGTGAGACGACAAAGTGGAGTTTCAACGAGGCAATGCGAACTACACGGCAGAAGAAAGCGAATTGTATCAAACAAGTAGTACAAACTATTAACACCACGCTAATTACGCCGCTACTTATCCCTGGTAACGGTATGCATAAAGTGCATGCATAATGTAAGACAAGCGATAGTCATATGAATGTGAATTACAATGTCAATAAAACGAATGCAAACATCTGAGATTGAACAAGTCCGGTTTTGCATAAATTTGCATTATACCGCGATGATATCAAATAGTTATAATTTATAAACTGTGAATGATTTATTAATGTCGATTATGAATAAACGTACATATGAAATCGCGTGTGATCGATGAGATTAATGTATACATGTAGAGATTACTATAGATAAATCAATAGATTTCGTTTTGTTGAATTTTCGCGATATTGTACACAAATTTACCAATTTCAGTTTAATAAATATGGTTTTATCCTCGTGGTTGAAAATACAGTTGTTGTTATTTTGGACATCAAATAGACTTATACGTATCATATTACAAGTTTAATAATCATATTATACTTCTGGCAGTTAACAAAAAAAAAATCATCAAACATTTGTCAATCTCTGTATATTTGTAACGTTTTTTTCAATACGCTTTTTACAATGTTTCGAAAAGAGTATTTGCGTTTTTTATGTAATTGATTATATAATTGATTATTTATTTTCGCTAATAATATATTGTTAGAATTTTATTATTTCTTTAAAAAATCTAACTGTATAAATAATGAACGTGCGAGGTAAAGTAGAAATGGACGAATTGTGGCAAATATATAAAATCTCAGTAACTATAAAATTCTAAATCAAGCATTCCTCGACAATTAGGAGATTTATATTAGTCTAGAAAGTTTCCATCCTCCTTTTTGCAAATGGCCGCATTTATGTCGTAAAATAAGCCGACATCGTTGCGTGAATCACGTCGCTCGCCAGTGCCAGTGGAAAAAACTTGAATGCGATCGACGGCGCCAGACACTAAGTAGAAAGTGGACGAATCCGTTGAATAAGTAGAATAAAGCGCGACAAGCGCGCCTACCTCTTTCATCTTCTACCGAAATGAAATTTGCTTTACTTATTTCAAATATGAGGAAAATATCGGTAAAGAATAAACAAAGGATGATAGTGTAGACCCAAATCTAAGTGAAAAAATACGGCTTTCCATTGCATTGCTTTTTAATTAATTACAGCAGGTTTTGACTTTGCGCGTGCCGTCGCAAGAAATTCTTCAATTCACGAAAGGAATTTTTATAAAGTCTATTGTTCGTCGTTAGTCAGTTCAGTTTCGAACAATTTCGATGGCACTATAAAAGATCAGCGTGTCTCTCATTCCGCTCCGCTGAAAAAAATCTCGTAATTTCGTTCCACTTCGGAGCTTTCGTAAAAGTTCGTACTGTCCGTTTGGTGTGATGAAGGATCAATTGCCGCGGCGGAGCCGACGTCTCTGAGAGAAATATCTTTGAGAATGTCGGATTCCATTGTTCCATCGCTGTTCTTATATCGGAAATGGAGGTAAAACGTCTTCCTGCGATCTAACTATCGAGGAAATTCTTAAGGAGAGATACGGCTGTTTCGGATTTTACGGCATTTAGAAGGAAGCTGCAGGTTGTATACAGACCACAATGAACAAATAAATAAATAACAATACAATTTTTCAAAGTAATTGCAGAATTATTTTACAAAATAATTCTTCGAGAAAATTTTCTGTTCTCTCAAGTAATAGGTTAATACGTACTTCATGCGATGTTATTTGACATGATGGAGTATTCAAGAGAGGAATCTCTAATGGCATATCTTACGGGTATATGCTCTTCGCGATATGCTGGATCTATCTCTCGAGGCTGAAAACGCGATAGAATTGATATGCGATCAATCACGATAATTGTGACATTGAGATGAGCATGACGTTATAATATTTTTCAATAATGTAATTCACAACCGTCGCTTTTTAATAAATTCATTATATTAATTAAATGAATAGTTGTACGTCTAAAAATTTTATTATGAGTGGAAAATACATTTCAAACAGTGTTTTATTTACGTCTTTTCTAACGTAAACTCCTTGATCGACTTTTACAAAATATTGAACTGACTTTGACGTAAATACAAATCTTAAGTAAATCGGCGAAGTGTAAATTGTTCGTTCAACTTCATGAAATGAATGCACTATGCACTATGCAGTTTCAAATATCCAATTCTACTTAAGGATTCTGAGGCACCTGGGAAACTTGTTGATGGGACGATACAGAATTTTAATTAGAGAAATATCTGAAGCAGTAAGATATTAATTTGGTTTAACGACACTCAGAACTTGCTTTCATGTAAGTTAAATATTAAATCGCTATTAATCCAGAATGGCCGATCAATGATACAGCAAAATACTTTAAGAATTGTTTTCCTTTTTTTTCATTCGGGCATGTGCAAGAAAGCCGAGCGGTTTCCATAAATACGAAAGCCAATAACGAACATCTCGTTCACGTTAATGGCCGCTTAAAGTACACAGTTTCGAATTTCCAAGTACATGGATTCTAAGCAGTTCGCGTGAGTCGGTGCAGGGTTAATTGCTAGGTTGCATGACGCGCATGTTGGCGATGCAATTGACACTAGTGTGTCACGTTGTTACGAGCGGGCAGCAACGGACTCTGTTTTCGAGATAAATAGAGTAACACGACACAAGCACAGGCTTTATTAATGAAATAGTTCGTCTCTGTCAGTTAAAATAGTCTACCTCTCGCTGCACAATTAGCAATCCGTTTTTAATATGCATTTAACAACACTTGAATCGTGACGTTTCTTGAATTTTAATTGTCCATCTAATTTTGGAAAAGTGTTTTAAAATATTAAATAATAAAATCGCTTAAAATATTTGAATATTTGGAGGAATTGAAGAAGTTAAGAAATATTAAAATATTTAGGTCAATATGTCTAAATTAAGTTATAAAGGCATGAATATCTCGTCAATTTGAGGAGTTATGAAATGATATAAAAATAATTATCAATGTGTCTGCTAAATTAGACATCTTATAAAGAAGAAATGTGAGATCTTATCTCATTTTATCCTTTTCATTATACATTATTGATTTTTGCATCTGCTCGTGTAGAAGACAAAAACCGTCATTAGCAGGTGCTCTTCACTATCCTGACAGTATTATTATTTATGACCCGTTGCAGCGAAATAACGCGTTCCAAGATAATTCACGCCTGGCGTCATTTAGGTGTCAAGTGTATTCGCTCGTAGTGTAATTGTCATTACTGCACCTCGCTTCACTGTTGAATCGAGTCAGTCCATCGCTACCGCAAGGGAAACACTGCGACATCATAACGCGACATTTGGCATTCATTAGGAAAATAATGCGACGCCAGTTTCGCACAGAAATGTAAATACGTTTATATTATAATATCCGATTCAACTTCTTAATGTATACCAAAAGGTGATATAATCCTTCGCGAATTACTCGTATCTCT